>Ga0116143_10000201_pt1 | contig 84075 bp, 67 predicted proteins | sample AD_UKC034_MetaG_FD_89745 | JGI IMG/M metagenome (GOLD analysis project Ga0116143, IMG submission 89745) | Active sludge microbial communities of municipal wastewater-treating anaerobic digesters from USA - AD_UKC034_MetaG | ecosystem: Engineered > Bioreactor > Anaerobic > Digestate | place: USA... | reverse complement strand
CCTGGAACATTTCCAGGAATGATGAAGCTCCAAACCATTCGTCGTCCCCTCACCCGGCCTATCGTCCACCCTCTCCCCATCGGATGGGGAGAGGGACGGGGCGAGGGGCGGCGGGTGAAACAGTGCTACGTGGTTAATGGAAATGCTCCAAGCACACTGTCAACGCGGACGCTCGTTACGGGGAGCACACGTGCCAAGCGTGTGCCCGACCGCGCCCTCGCGGTCGGGGGCAACGCGCGCCACCGCGCGTGGTCCGGTTCGCCCGGGAGGGAAGCTGGCGCGAGGGCGCGTCAGGATGCGGTGGACGGGGCGTTCGTGAAGCGTCGGGGCAAAGCGGCGACTGCCGGCGAGACTTTCGCCCGTCGCCAGGTGGTTCACCAGGGCGCGGCGCTCGCGCTTCCCGGGGCGTCGCTCCGTGCCTTGGTGAACCACTTTGGAAAGGGTATCAGCGCCGCCCGGCGGCCTGCGATGCCGGCTTTGATTGCCCCCGGGTTTCCGGCATCATCCTGCGCGCATGAAATTGAGTGTTGAACAATCGCTGGCGGGCATCCTCGAACCTGTCTTTGCCATCCGCACGGAAACGGATCTGGGCGTCGGCGACACCGACGGGGTGCGACAGATGGTTGATTGGTGCGCGCAGCACGGCCTGCACATTTTTCAAACCTTGCCGATCAACGAAACCGGCGATGATCACTCCCCGTACAACGCGATCAGCTCCCTGGCCATTGAGCCCGCCACGTTGACCGTCACCCCCCAGGCCATCCCGGATTTGTCCGCGACGCAATTTGCCGCCCTTGCCCCCGAGGCGCGCGTGGCGCGGTTGCGTCAGGGGGCCGTGCAGTATCCCGCAGTCAAAGCGCTCAAGCACGAGCTCCTGGGCGCAGCCTTTGCCGCGTTCCAAACGGAACAGCTGGCGCGGGACACCGCGCGGGCCCGCGCCTTCGCGGCATTTTCCCGGGATCACGCCGCCTGGGTGGCGGATTACGCATTGTTCCGGACCTTGCGGGAGTTGCCCGGAAACCCGCGGCACTGGGAAGCCTGGCCGCGCGAATTGCGGGATCCCCGGTCGGCGCGCGCCTGGCTGGCGGCACTGCCGAACGCGCGCCGTCAGGCCTTGGAGCAGCGGCAGCTTTATTTCACCTATGTGCAATGGCTGGCGTTTTCGCAATGGGAACAACTCCGGGATTATGCCCTGCAAAAGCGGGTTGGTTTGATGGGCGACATTCCCTATGGTGTTGGCCGGAACAGCGCGGATGTGTGGGCGAATGGGAGGCTGTTCGACCTGGACTGGAACGGCGGCGCGCCGCCCGAAACCACCTTCAAAACCGATCCGTTCATCGTCAAGTGGGGGCAGAACTGGGGCGTGCCGTTGTACCGCTGGGACGTGTTGCGGCAGCAAGATTTCAGCTGGTGGCGTCAGCGGGTGAGCAACGTCCGGAGGATATTTCAGCTGTTCCGGATTGATCACGTCCTCGGGCTGTTTCGCATTTATGCCTTTCCGTGGACTCCGGATCGCAATGCCGAATTCCTGCCGCTCACCGCCACGGAAGCCGCCGCGCGCACGGGGGGGCGGTTGCCGGGGTTCAAGGCGTATCCCGATGACACTGCCGAGCACCGGGCCCGGAATCAGGCGCAAGGCGAGGAGCTGTTGAAAATGATTCAAGCGGCGGCCGGGGAAACGGTGGTGATTGCGGAGGATCTGGGGCTCGTGCCGGATTATGTGGCGCCCACGTTGCAACGCCTGGGCATTCCCGGCTTCCGCATCCCGATGTTGTTCCGGGATCCCGACTGGACTTACTCCGATCCGAAGCAGTATCCACGCCTGTCCCTCGCGCAACCGGCCACGCACGATCACACGCCGCTGGCGGCGTTATGGCGGCAATGCTGGGCCAACGTGGATGCGGGTCACGAGCGCGAGCACAACCAGTGGGAGCTGCGCCGCATCATGCGCTTCGGCGGGCTGGCCCACGAAGAGCCGCCGCGCGAGTTTGCCGACCGCATTCACGAAGGCTTTTTGCGCGCGGTCATGGAATCCAATTCCTGGCTGGCGATTTTTCAAATTCAGGACGTGTTTGGACAGACGGCACGATTCAATGTGCCGGGTTCGACCTCGGCGGCGAACTGGTCGGCGCGCATGGAGGCGACGGTGAAGCAATTCGCCACGGACGCGCGGTTGCGCGGGAAAGGGGAGATGTTCTCGCGGCTGGCGCAGCGGGCCGGACGAAGCGGGGGCGTTGAATAGTCCGCGCGGTCTTCCGCTGCAGCGACCGGGGGAAGGCCCCGGGCTTCCGGCCACGCGGTGGCGGATCCGACCTGACCCGGCGAATGACCGGGGGCGCGGGCCGCGCTGCCGGGTTGCGGGGTTGACCTGAGGGTTTTGAATCTCCAAACTGCTGCAAACCGCCGGGCGCATGGTGTGCCGCGGACGGCAATCTAATTATGGCCGAAGGATACTGCGTCAAGTGCAAAGCCAAGAAGGAAATTGCTGACGGCATCGAGGAAACCATGAAAAACGGTCGCAAAGCCATCAAAGGCAAGTGCCCGACCTGTGGCACGGTGATGTTCAAGATCCTCGGTGGCAAACCCGCCGATTCGTCCAGCCCAACACCACCATCCGAACCGCCCCCGGCCGCTTAAATCTATGTCGCCAGAGCTTGCTTACGTCATTCTTACTCCCTATTCGCTTCACAAATCCCGCACGGGCGGCATTTTAAGCCGCTTGATTTCCCGCACCGGACTCGATCTCGTCGCCGCGCGCATGTTCGCGCCAGGCCCCGCGTTGGTGCAGGAGTACGTTGAGATGGCCGCCACCGGGAACGGGGCGGCGGACGCCCGGATTCAAGACTGTCTGCGGGATTACATCCTTCGCAATTTCCGCCCCGACCCGGAGACGGGCAGGCGGCGCCGCACGATGATTCTGGTCTTTCGCGGGGAAGACGCGGTCCGCAAGGTGCGCGCGGTGGTGGGCACGCTCGAAGCCAACCGCCGCGGCGGTGAAACGATTCGCGATACGTACGCCGACTTCATCCAGGATGCGCAAGGGCGGGTGCAGTATTTCGAGCCGGCGGTGCTCACGGCCGTTACCCCGGCGGGGGCGGAAGCGGAGCTGAAGTTGTGGGTCAAGCATTCCGACACGGACGGCGGGTTGTTGGAGAACGTGAACACCTACGCCGCCGGCGAAACGCCCGAGCGCACGCTGGTGTTGATCAAGCCGGATAATTTCCGCTTTGCCACGGGCCGCCCGGGCAACGTGATCGATTTCTTTTCGCGCACCGGCTTGTTCATCGTGGCCATCAAGGTGCATCGCATGAGCGTGGCGGAAGCCATGGAATTTTACGGGCCGGTCCGGGAGGTGTTGCGCACGAAGCTCAAAGACATGGTGGCCAGCAAGGCGCGGGCCGCGGTGGAAAGGGAGCTCGACCTCGCCCTGCCGGACGGGGTGGTGCGCCAGCTGGGTGAGCTGCTGGGACCGGTGTTCGGTGACAACCAGTTTGATAACATCGTGCGCTTCATGTCCGGCCGCGCGCCGGGGGACTGTCCCGCCGCGGAGCTTCACCAGCCCGGTTCCGAGAAATGCATTGCGCTGATTTACGAAGGCGTGGGCGCGATTGCGAAGATCCGCGATGTGCTGGGCCCCACCGATCCGTCCAAAGCGCCGCCCGGTTCGATTCGGCGTGAGTTCGGCTCCAGCATCATGGTCAACACGGCCCACGCCAGCGACGCGCCGGAAAGCGTGGTGCGTGAGGTGGGCATTGTTCAACCCGCGGAAAACCACTTTCGGCGCGAAATTGAAGCGTTTTACGGCAAGGCGTGATGCTGGCGGCGGGGTCGCCGGCCGTTTGGCAACAATTCCCTGTCTTTGCTGCGAAGGTCATGCCGTTCTTCTTTGATACGCATGCGCATTTGGACTATCCGGATTTTCAACCGGACTTCGTGCCAATGCTGGCGCGCGCCCGCGCCGCCGGGATCACGAAAATGATTTCCATTGGCACGGATGGGGAAAGCAGCCGCCGGGCGATCGCTCTGGCCGAACAACACGCGGACGTGTATGCCACGGTCGGGTGGCATCCGGGCGACGCGCTGAACGCGCCGGACGACATCCGCCCCACGCTGCGGGAGCAGGCGCGGCACCCCAAGGTGGTGGCCATCGGCGAAACGGGATTGGATTACTACCGGTTGCCGGGCGGGAAAGGATCGGGGACGACCGCAGCGGATGCACGTTGCAAGGAGAAGCAGGCGCACCTCTTTCAACAGCAACTCGAAGTGGCCGCTGAAACCGGGCTCAACTGCGTGATTCATCAACGCGGCGACTGCTTGGAGGATACACTGCGCCTGCTTGCGCCTTTCGCGGGGCGGGTTCGCAGCGTGTTTCATTGCTTTGCCGGGGATCCCGCCGTGGTGCAACGACTGCTGGCCCTGGACTGCCTGGTCAGTTTCACCGGCATCGTCACCTTCAAAAACGGACAGAACGTGCGCGCCTCCCTGGCTGTCACTCCCTTGGGAAAGTTCATGCTGGAGACGGATGCGCCCTACCTGGCGCCGGTGCCGTTTCGAGGCAAACGCTGCGAGCCTGCTTATGTGCGGCAGATTGCCGAAGTGGCGGCGCAGGTAAAGAACTGTTCGTTGGAGGAATTGAGCGCCGCCACCTGCCGGACGGCCCGGGAATTTTTTCCCAAACTGAATTGACCCGGCGCCAGCAGGGTGGCGGTGCGGACGGTCATGCTTGAAAACTGATGCGCACGGTCGGCGGCGGTGACGCCCAGGGGACGCGCGGCAATTAACTTGGTCACTCCGGATCGGTTCGTGACCCGCACCAGCCGTCTTCCGAGGATCATCCCAACTGGCTCCCCGGCGTTCAGAGATTTTTCAGTTCACAATCCAATTTCCTGTGATAGGATTTTGCCGATGACCCAATGCCCGACGACCAGCGCGGTCCGCTGGGGGCGGCGGTCCGGACGGAAGGCGCTTTGCCGGCTGCGGCATTGGGTGAAACATGGATCAACTTAAGCCACGGAGAAAGTGCATGAGACACGACATTCCCATCAGTGAAATTCTTGCTTCCAAAGGGCATCAGGCCTGGTCGGTGCCGGTGGAGGCCACGGTGCTGAAAGCCATCGAAATCATGGCTGAAAAAAACGTGGGCGCTCTGCTCGTCACCCGGGACGGCGAATTGATCGGGGTCATTTCGGAGCGGGATTACACCCGGAACGTGGCGCTGAAAGGACGCTCCTCCCGGACCACTCCGGTCCGCGAGATTATTTCGGGGCGGGTGATCACGGTCAGTCCGGACCATACGGTGGAGGATTGCATGGAGTTGATGACGCGGCATCGGATCCGGCATCTGCCGGTGGTCCGGGGGGCGGACATTCTGGGAGTGATTTCCATTGGCGATCTGGTGAACTGCATCATTTCCAATCAGCACACCACCATCCAACAATTGGAGACCTACATTTCCGGAGTGCCGACTCCCGCCGCTTGACGGCGGAGTGGTTTGGGACTCCGGGTGAAGTTGGATGACGCGGATGGCATCGCCCCGCGGCGCCTACTGCCGGTCGTTTCCCGCCGGGCGTTGCCTGGCCAGCTTCACCGAAACTTGGGCCGCCTGGGGCAGGGGAAACTTTTTGACCGTGACCGTCACGGCGGTGGCGGGGTAATGGGTTAACACCAGATCCGCAACATCGCTCGCGAGCTTTTCGATCAATTTCCATTCCTGGCCCCGGCCCAGCGCGTCAATTTTGTCCGCCACGGCGGCGTAATCAATCGTGGCCGTGAGGTCATCATGCTCCACCGCGGTTTGAACATCGTGCTCCATTTCGAGGGTCAGCAGCAGACGCTGGCGTTGCGCCCGTTCGGTATCGGGCACACCCACGCGGAAGTGCACTTCCAGATCAGTGATGGTAATCGTAGCCATAATTTCAAGGTTGGGGCGTTTGCTGGATGACCGTCTCGATCAGGACGCGGGTCGGAGTATTTAACGGCATCTGAAGGGAGGCCTCCAGATTGAGCCAGCGGAACTCTTGGGATTCATCATTGAGTTTGACCAAGGAATGCGCCTCACAACGGCAGGTGTAATTTAGCAGGACGAAATGCGCGTCGCGGTAAAACTCGGGGGAATGGATGCAATCCTGCACCAGGACGAATTGGATCTGGTCCACCGTCAAATTGGTTTCCTCCTTCAGCTCCCGTTGCAGCGCGGCGGCGGCGGTCTCGCCCCATTTGATTTTGCCGCCGGGAATGCCCCAGAGATTGGACCACTTGTGCGTCCGCACCAGCAGGATTTCGTTTTGGGCGTTGAAAATCAGGCCGCCGACCGTGGCGATCGGTGGGGGGTGGCCTTCCGAGGTGGGGGCCGCCGAGCCCAGGCTGAAATTGTTCTGACGCAGGATGGTTTGCAATTCACCCAAATGTTCGACAATCAGCTCCGGCTGGGAAGCCCGCAGTTGCGGCAGCGTATTGTATCCGGTCAGCACCGCGCAGGAATGGATGCCGCCGTGCCGCGCGGTTTCGATGTCATGTTGCATGTCGCCGATGAACAGGGTCTCCGCGGGCTGCAGTTGGTTTTCCGCCAGAATTTCCCGGATTTTTTGGCGTTTGTCCCAGATGCCGACGTATGGGCGCTCGAGGTACTGCCCGAAGTCGATGACGCGGTTTTGGGTGGCGTAATGTTCCGGCGCAACGGTGCTCAGCAAAAAAGTGCGAATTCGTTGCTGGCGACAAAATTGCAGAAAAGCTTCGGCGTGGGGCAGGGCAATGACGGAAGATTGCACCTGCCGAAATCGGCGGTGAAACCATTCTTCCAATTGAGTCATGGGCACGTCGGGCGTGTAGCGGTCGTAGAAGCCTTGAAACGGCAGGCAGAATTCGGCGCGGAACTGTTCCAATGAAATCTCCGGCCGGCCGGCCTGCATCAACACGTAATTGGACGCCTCCCAAACGGCGGGGAGGTCATCCACCAACGTGCCGGACCAATCGAAGATGATGTTGCAGATCATCGGCGGATGTTAGCGGGCATTGGACGCTTGCACAGTCATTTAATCTCAGCCGCAGCACGGCGACGCCTGGTCCAACGGCGGGGAGGTTGCGCCCGGCCGGCTCCGGTGAGCGTGGCGGCGCGACGCCACCTGGTCCGCTGGACACACTGCCGGCGGATTCACATTGGCGTCAGGGGCGCATTGCTCTAAAGTGTCACGCCCGGGGGGATTGAGTGAATCCGGAACGAAATTTGATGGCCACAACAAGGGCGGCGGCGGGTGCATCAGCAGGGCGGGAACGTTCCGCCCGGCCGGGCGCGCGTCAACCGTGCGTTGGTTTGCTCCTGTGCTTTCTGGTTGCCGGGTGGGTGTCGTTGTTCATCGCCGTGGCGTGGATGGTGGTTCAACCGTCCCTCCTGGCCACCTACCATTACAATCAATTTGTCATTGCCGCGACGCACCTGGTGGTGCTGGGATTCGTCAGCACCATTATCATGGGTACGCTCTATCAACTGGCCGCCCTAGTGTTTGAAACGGAGCTGTACAGCCTGCGTCTGGCCAAATGGCAGTTCGTCGTTCATCTCATCAGTTTCGCCGGCATGATTTGGATGTTTCGGGTCTGGGATATGAAACAGGTTGGCCATTTCGGATCGGGCCTGGCCCTGGGCGTGGCCTTGTGGGCCTACAATTTGGCCCGCACGCTCTGGCGGATGCCCAAATGGAATGTCATCGCGTTCGCGGTGGCATCGGCGGGGTTCTGGTTTGGCGCCACGGTTTTTGTGGGCTTGTCCGTTGCGGCGGCCAAATGCGCCTATGACGCCACCGACGGGCTGGCCACCGTGGAAGGGGTGCGCCAGTTGGTTGGCGGATTGCGGATTGCCGCCCAGGTGGTATCGCGCTTTGACGCCATCAGTTTGATGCATGCGCATGTGCATCTCGGCGTGGTGGGATTTTTCCTGATGTTGATCGTCGGCTTGTCCTACCGGCTGATTCCCATGTTCGCGTTGACCCGGATCCAAAGTTCGCGACGGGCGCTGCTCTCCATTGCCTTGCTGAACCTGGGGGTGGGCGGCGCCGCCGTGTCGATTGCGTTGCGCAGCGGGTGGAAACTGCTCTGGACGGCGGTGATTCTCGCGGGATTGTTCGTGTTTGCCTGGGAATTGCGCGCCATGCTGAAGGCCCGAACGGCTTCACCTCTGGATTGGGGCTTGAAGTCCTTCCTGGTCGCCCTCGGGCTGTTGGTGCCCGTCGGCGGCCTGGCCGTGGTGTTGGCCTGGCCCGCCCTGCCGCCAACCCAGTTCTACGGCATGCTGGAAAATGTCTACGGGTTCGTGGGGTTGTTCGGTGTCGTGACGCTGGCGATTTTTGGCATGCTCCACAAGATTCTACCCCTGCTGGTCTGGTTGGAAGTGTATTGTCCACATGCCGGACGCGCCCGGATCCCCGCAGCCAACACGATGGTGTCTGAACCGGCGCAATTTTCGGGGCTGATGGTTTTTCTGATCAGTTTGCTCATCACCTCGGCGGCAATATTACTCGGCAGTGAACTTGTCGTCCGGGTGGGCGCAATCCTGCTGCTCGTGGCTGTTGGATTGTTTGCAATCAACCTTGTTCGTGTGCTGATTCATTATTTCAAACCGGAAATCAAATCTCTTTCGCACGATCATGTCGTGAGCCCGTGAGTTTTTCCAACGCGTGAAATTTTTCAGCCCGAATTTGCGACCTTCCCTTTCCGGATGCGCTCCGGTATCGCGGTGGCAATCCTCCATTCCGAAGCCGGACAGGCCTCAACAATTCGCCTCCGCCCGTTGCCGGAGACCAATTCTTGGGTTTCGGATTTTGGATAGGGAATCGGTAATTGCTTATTCCAGCATCGCGTTGACATGTAAAAAGCTTATGTCGCGTAAAAGCCTCTCTTGTGGCGGTTTAACTGCAAATTTTTTCTGAAAAAGTGAAAATTAGTATTGTCTTAGAATAAGTGTTGCTTCACAGTAACGAGCGGCTGCATAACAAAATACGATATGAAACGAAATATACTCAAACAGCTTAGTTTGCTCGCACTCGCCAGCGTGATGACCAGTGGTCTGTGCGCGGCGGAGGAACAGGTCATGGCCAATGGTGTTAAACTGATTGATCCCGAAGTGACCGGGGAGGAGGAGGCGGTGCTGACGCAAGCGCCCCATGTCCCGCCGCCCATTACCCGCAAGCATGCGACCAAGGTTGTGGTACATTTGGAAGTGCGGGAAGTCACCAAGCGGCTAGCGGACGGGGTCGAATATGTGTTCTGGACCTTTGGCGGCGATGTGCCGGGCAGCTTCATTCGCATCCGCGAGGGCGACCAGGTGGAATTTTATTTGAACAACCATCAGGGCAACAAGATGCCGCATAATATTGACCTGCATGCCGTGACCGGACCGGGCGGCGGGGCCACCTCCTCATTTACCGCACCGGGCTACTCGTCGCGTTTCTCTTTCAAGGCGTTGAATCCCGGTCTGTATGTTTATCACTGCGCCACCGCCCCGGTCGGCATGCATGTCGCCAACGGCATGTATGGTTTGATCCTCGTCGAACCGAAGGAAGGTTTGCCGCCGGTGGATCGTGAATACTACGTCATGCAGGGGGAATTTTACACCATGGGCAAATATGCCGAGGAAGGCCTGCAATACTTCGACATGGCCAAAGCGGTGGATGAACGTCCGCCCTACGTGGTGTTCAACGGCTCGGTCGGGGCGCTCGTGGGGGACAAAGCCCTCACGGCCAAGGTGGGTGAACGGGTCCGCTTGTTCATTGGCAATGGCGGGCCGAATCTGGTTTCCTCGTTCCACGTCATTGGCGAAATTTTTGACAACGTCTATCAGGAGGGCGGCAGCCAGGTGACGCACAATGTCCAAACCACGATGATTCCCGCGGGGGGCGCGTCCATCGTGGATTTCAAGGTCGAAGTTCCGGGCACGTACATTCTGGTGGATCACTCCCTGTTTCGGGCCTTTAACAAAGGGGCGATCGGCATGCTGAAAGTGGAGGGGGCGGAAAACAGCATTGTTTACACGGGCAAGGAAGTGGATGCCGTTTACCTGGGCAAGGCGGTGGACAGCGGTTCCGAACAACGCGTGGCCCAGCTTAAGGAGGCGGTGGAGGTCGAGATTCGCGAGAATCCCAAGATCGCCAAGCTGACCAAGGAAATCCAAATGACCAAGGGCAAGGACGTTTTCATGCAGACCTGCTTCGTTTGCCATCAGGCCAACGGTGAGGGCATTCCCGAGCAGATTCCGCCACTGGCCAAGTCGGATTACTTTGCCAACATGACGGATGACGAGGCCATTCACATTGTGATTGCCGGCCGCAGCGGCGAAGTCGTCGTCAACGGCAAAAAATACAACGGCGTGATGACTCCATTGAATTATCTGACGGACGACCAGATTGCCAACGTGCTGACCTACGTACGCAACAGCTTCGGCAACGAAGGGGGCGTCATCAGCGCCGACGCGGTGAAGCGGGTCCGCGCCACGATCGCCCCGCCGACGACTACCAGTCAGTTTGAGTAACGTGGTTTGGTGAAGTTATGAAACCTGTCCACCCCATCGCTCTCGGGTTGCTGCTGGCCGCCGGGGCGTGGGGTGGACTGGCGGTTGCCGGGGCGCCCGTGCCGGAGGGAATGGTCCGGATCCGCGGCGGAACCTTCAAACCGATGTTCCGGTCAACGGCGGATTTCAAGGAAGTGGGGGTCAAACCGTTTTGTCTGGATAAACGACCGGTGACCAATGCCGAGTTCCTGCGGTTTGTGCAGGCGAATCCGCGTTGGCAGCGCTCCGCGGTCAAGCGACTGTTTGCGGGGGGAACGTATTTGCAACACTGGGCGGGGGATTTGACATTGGGGCCGGAGGCGGCGCCACAAGCCCCGGTGACCTATGTCTCCTGGTTTGCCGCCAAGGCCTACGCGCAATGGGCCGGCAAACGGCTGCCGACCACGGCGGAATGGGAGCTCACGGCGGCTGCGGGCTACACCACTGCCGATGGCGGGGCGGAGCCGGAATTTCGTCGCGACCTGCTGGCATGGTATTCTTCCCCCACGCAAAAACTGCATCCGGCCGGCGCGGGGCGCACCAATTACTGGGGGGTCTCCGACCTGCACGGATTGGTGTGGGAATGGGTGGCGGATTTCAACACGTCCATGGTGACCGGTGACGCGCGCGGCGACACCGGGCTGGATCGGCAATTGTTTTGCGGCAGCGGTGCCCTGGAAGCGCGGGACGTCAGCGATTACGCGGCGTTCATGCGCTATGGATTCCGCAGCAGTTTGAAGGCGGATTATTGTGTGCACAATCTCGGTTTCCGCTGTGCCAAAGATTTATGAAAAGCATCACCAGCAGACTGTTCGGACGGGCGCGGCGCCGCACCGGCGCGCCACAGCGTCCGGGAATCGGGGCTGGCCCATGGGGGCTCGGATTGCTCTGCGCCGTGGGGTTGACCGCCTGCGGCACCCCGCGGGAAAAACCCGCCTGTTGCGTCGGACCTGCTCCGGCGGCGGAACGCGTTCCGCTCAGTGATGCCTCCCTCTACCAGGTCGAATCGGAGTGGACCACCGACACGGGGCAACGGATAAAACTCACGGCGCTCCAGGGGCGGCCGCAGGTGGTGGTGATGTTCTTTGCCAGTTGCCAGTATGCCTGTCCGATTCTCGTCCACGACCTGACGCGCATTGAAGCTGCCTTGCCGGCGGAGTTGCGCGGAAAAACCGGTTTTACGCTGGTCACCTTTGATACGCAGCGGGACACGCCGGAAGCCCTGGCCAAGTTCCGGAAGTTGCGGCAACTGCCGGCCAACTGGACTTTGCTGCACGGCGTGGACGCGGATGTGCTGGAACTGGCCGCGTTGCTCGGCGTGAAATACAAGCTGGAGGCCAACGGGCAGTTTGCTCATTCGAACCTGATCACCGTGCTCAACTCCCAGGGCGAAATTGTTCACCAGCTCTCCGGGCTGGGACAGGACATCCAACCCGTTGTACAAAAGTTGCGGGAACTGCTGGCGACGGAACCGGACGGGGCAGAGTAATTTGCTCCCTGCGTCCGCCCGGACTGAATCGCTCTCCCGGGGCGCCGGCCACGCCGGTTTTGATTGCAGGCTGGTGCAGGCGTCCGGCGGCGGCTACACTGGCCACACGGTGCAAGAGGGAAAAATGATGAATCGCCTGCGTGACGAGACCGCCGGAGCAACCGCGGGTGCGCCCGCCGTTGATCCCGGCAAAATGCCGGGGCACTGGTTGCTTGCCAAAATGGGCAAGCGTGTGCTGCGCCCCGGGGGGCTGGAGCTTTCCCGCGCAATGTTGGCGCGGCTGGCGATTCAGCATGCTGATGCGGTGGTGGAGTTCGCGCCGGGCATGGGCGTCACGGCGCGCATGACTTTGCGCAAAACACCGGCCTGTTATACCGCCGTCGAACGGGACCCCCGGGCGGCGGCGCGCGTGAAACGTTATTTGCGCGGTCCCACCCAGCGCTGCCAGTTGGGCAGCGCGGAGCAGACCGGATTACCGGACCAATCCGCCACGGTGGTCTATGGCGAGGCCATGCTGACCATGCAGGGGGCGGATCAAAAACAGCGTATTGTGGCAGAGGCCTTCCGGCTGCTTAAGTCGGGTGGACGGTATGGCATTCACGAGATGACGTTGGTGCCGGATGATCTGCCGCTGGAGGTCAAGCAGGACATCAATCGCACCATGACGCACAGCATCCACGTCGGCACCCGCGCGCTCACCGTCCGGGAATGGCGGGAGCTGCTCACGGCGGCCGGATTTCAAATCCAGTCGGAAATCACCGCGCCCATGCTGTTGCTCGAACCGTTGCGCATCTTTCGAGACGAAGGATTCTTCCGCGCCCTGCGGTTTGGTTTCAACGTGCTGCGCACACCCGAGGTCCGCCGGCGCGTGCTGGCCATGCGGCGCACTTTCCGGCGCCAACGCGCGCACATCGGCGCGCTGGCGCTCGTGGCGGTTAAGCCGTAAACGCCAACCCGCGCACCGGTTTTGCGTCTTGGCACGTTGGCCCCGACCTTTTAGTTTTCGCCTGTGTTTCGGCCTTGCATTGATCTGCGCAACGGAAAAGTCGTCCAAATCGTGGGCGGCACGTTGAGCGATGACCCCCACAGCGTGCAAACCAACTTCGTCTCCGCACGCTCTGCCGCGTGGTTTGCGGAACTTTATCGGCGGGACGGTCTGACCGGCGGCCACGTCATCATGCTGGGGCCAGGCAATGAAACGGAAGCACGCGGCGCGCTCGCCGCCTACCCTGATGGTTTGCAGATTGGTGGCGGCGTCCACGCCACCAACGCGGCCGACTGGTTGAGCGCCGGCGCCTCTCACGTCATTGTCACCAGCTGGGTGTTTCGCGACGGTCGCGTAGATTGGGCGCGTTTGGCCGAATTGCAACAACGCGTCGGCAACACCCGGTTGGTGCTGGATCTGAGCTGCCGCCTTCGCGCTGGTGAGTATTTCGTGGTGACGGATCGCTGGCAAAAATTTACCGACGTTGCGTTGTCGGCGGCGACTTTGGAAAAATTTGCGCCCTATTGCGCGGAATTTTTAATTCACGCCGTAGACGTGGAAGGACTATGTCGCGGCATTGATCGCCAGTTGGTGACCCGTCTGGCGGAATGGTCGCCGTTGCCGGTCACGTATGCCGGGGGCGCGAATTCACTGGCGGATTTGGCCACGGTCAGCGAGTTGGGGGGCGGGCGGGTGCATTTAACCATCGGCTCGGCACTGGATATTTCTGGCGGCGGCGGCGTCCGTTATACCGATGCGGTGGCGTTTAACCAGAAATGGCTGGCCCGTCAGCGGAAGATTTGATTGCGCCCCGTTCAACGGTTCCTACCATGCGCAACAACAAACCGATGCACCAAATGACTCAACTTTGGATCCTGGCCGGCGTGATTGCCGGAACGTTCGCAGTCCTTCCCGCGGCGCGCAGTGAAGTGGATTTGGGCGAGCCGCCGCCGGCGCCGGCCGATCTGTCCGGCCTGCCGCGGCCCACCGGAATTTACAGTGTCACCGGCGGTTTTACTGTGGACGCCAATTCGCGCGAGCAGGTGCGTTCATTTTACAAGGCGGTTTATCTGGCTTCCGAAGGCGTGCCCATGGAAACAACTTCCGACGTGGCCAATTGCACGCCGGGGACCAACTCGCTTACGTATCGGGAGGCAGTGTTGCGGCGCATCAACTGGTTTCGCGCCATGGCGGGAATGCCGGCCACGGTGACTTTTGATGCACCGGCCAACGCCCGCGCGCAACAGGCGGCGGTGGTGATGTCGCGCAATAACGCCCTCAGTCATTATCCCGACGGCTCCTGGCTGTGTTATACCGCCGATGCCGCCGATGCCGCCTCCCACTCCAACCTGGCCCTTGGCAATGCCGGACCGGATGCCATTACGGCCTACATTTGGGATTTTGGGGCGAACAACACAGCGGTGGGACACCGGCGCTGGCTGTTGTATCCGCAAACCCAAATCATGGGCACCGGTGATGTGCCGGCCACCAACGGGTTTGGGGCCGCCAATGCCACCTGGGTTTTTGATGGGAACTACGGCGGCGTTCGTCCCGCCACCCGCACTCCGTTCGTGGCGTGGCCGCCGGCCGGTTATTTGCCCTATCAACTGGCTTATCCGCAATGGTCGTTCGCGTTGACCAATGCGAACCTTTCCGGTGCGACCGTTTCCATGAAAAGCAATGGCGTGAATGTGGCCGTGAGCGTGCAGCCTTATGCAACGGGTATCGGCGAGAATAGCGTGGTGTGGGTGCCAATGGAGCTGGACTACGCCAGCTCCAGCGCGAAGATGCCGTTCAATGGGACCGACACCACCTATTGGGTTATGGTGACCAACATCCACTACGGTGCCGTCACCACTGGATTCACCTACACCGTCACGCTGTTTGATCCGCAGGTGCCCGGGAGCGATTACGCCCCCCCCACCATCAGCGGTCCGGCTGCCCCGATCGTCGGACAGGGCAATACGTACAGTTTTACATCTGTGCCCTGGGCGGATGGCTATGAATGGCGCGTGAGCCAGGCGACGCCCTACGATTTCACCGACGGTGCCGAAACCGGTCTGGGGAATTTTACGGTGCATACCACCCCGGGTTATGCGGTGCAGGATTCGAGCGTGAAAGCTACGGGCGCTTACTCGTTTCATCTAGCGCACCCGTCGCCGGCCAAAGATCAGCTTCTGACCCTGAACCAGTCATTTGTGCCACAGGCCGGGGCCACGCTCACCGTGAAAAGCCGGTTGGGTGCCGCCACAAGCGATCAAGTGGCGATAATTCAAATCTCAGATGATCGCGGGTTGAGTTGGCAGGATCTTTACACCCAGCCAGGAACGGGGCAGCCTGGCGAGACTTCATTCATCACCCGTTCCTTTGGATTGGGAGCTTTCGCCGGTCAGGAAGTCCGGTTGCGCTTTAACTATGCTTTCAGTTTCGGAAATTACTATCCGGGTGCTTCCGCTGGCGTCGGCTGGTATTTGGATGACATCACGATTTCGGGCGCGGAAGTGCGAACGGTGCTGAGCACAAACCTGATAGTCGCAGGAACAAATTTTACTTTCACGCCGCCGCAACCGGGGGCTTTCCTCCTGGACGTGCGCGCCTATCTCTTTCAGGAATTTCCGCTGGCGTGGGGGCCGGCCTGTCCGGTTGCCGCCACAACCGCGCCGCCCTTGACGGTTACGATGCAAACTCCGGTGCTGGTCGGCAATCAAGTCCGCTTGGATTTTTTGACCAGCCGGGCGGCCAGTTTTCAACTCGTGCAGGCGGACGTTCCGACAGGCCCCTGGACGACCAATTTCGCCGCCGTGCTGACCACCAACATTCCCGGCGCGGCCTACCGCTTTCACGCCCCAGTGGAAGCCGCCGCCCGGTTCTATCGGGTCCAGTCGCCCTGACCGGGGCGGTGGAGGCAAACCCGGCAAGCCATGCCCATTCCGGACTACCAGGAGTTGTTGCTGCCCCTGCTGCAATATGCAGGCGATGGCGCGGAACATTCACTGCGGAACGCCGTCGCAGCATTGGCCGATAAATTTCAGTTGCGGGATGACGAACGGCGTGAACGGTTGCCGAGCGGCCAACAGGAGGTGTTTGCCAATCGTACGGGTTGGGCCCGCACTTACCTGAAGAAGGCCGGGTTGCTTCACTCGACCCGGCGCGGCTTTTTCCAGATCACGGATCGCGGCCGGCAGGTCCTGGCCAGTTCCCCCGCCGGAATGGATGCCCGGTTCCTCGAACAATTTCCCGAGTTTCGGGAGTTCAAGACTTTCCGGCGCAAGCCGGATAAATCGGACTCCAGTGAGGACCAAAACCAGACTGCCACTCCCGAAGAAGCCTTGGAACGTGCCTACGGAAATCTGCGCGATGAACTCGCGGCGGAACTGCTCGCGCAAATCAAGCAGAGTCCACCAGAGCTGTTTGAACGGCTGGTCGTGGCGTTGCTGGTAAAAATGGGGTATGGCGGCAGCCGCCAGGATGCCGGCCGGGCCATTGGCAAAAGTGGCGATGAGGGGATTGATGGCATCATCAAGGAGGACCGCCTGGGCCTGGATGTCATCTACATTCAGGCCAAACGCTGGGGGCAGACGGTGGGTCGTCCGGAAATCCAAAAATTCGCCGGAGCCTTGCAGGGACAGCGGGCGCGGAAGGGGGTGTTCATTACGACTTCGGATTTCTCGCGCGAGGCGCGGGAATTCGTGGCCCACATCGAAACCAAGATTGTCCTGGTGGACGGTCGGGAGCTGGCGCAGTTGCTCATCGACTGCGACATCGGGGTGATTCCAATGGCCACCTACGCGATCAAGCGGGTGGATCTGGATTATTTCACGGAACCGTGAGCGCAGTCGCTCCCGGGTGCGCGCACACCGCCCGGAGGTTCAAGCCCGTGGTTGTGCGGACGCAAGGGCCGCAGCGGCGAGGGTTCGCCTGGCGGCGGCGCTTCGGCCTCCTCCGCGAGGAGGGACCGGCGCGGAAAATTCTTTTTCCCCGGCCACGAAAATCTGATAGGTATGGGGCGGTTCTGCGTCGGGCATCCCGGGCTTGGCTGGCGGACTCCGCCAGCTTCGCACGCCGATCTTCGGATCTTCAGCCGGCGCAGGGGTAACATTGCAACGAAACACTAAGGCAGAAACTTAAACAATGAATGGTTATTACGAATTGAAAAACACGGCGGCCGGCAAGCCCATGTTCAACCTCAAAGCCGGCAACCATGAGGTCATTTTGACCAGCGAGGTTTATGAGTCCAAGGACGCGGCGTTGAATGGCATCGCCTCCGTCCGCAAAAACGGACCGAACGCCGCCTCCTATGAAAAGAAAACTTCGGTGAAGGGCGAGCCGTTTTTCGTTTTGAAGGCCGCCAACGGACAGGTCATTGGCAAGAGCGAAATGTATTCTTCGGAAGCCGCCCGCGATAACGGGATTGCTTCGGTGATCACCAACAGCCCCTCTGAAAAAGTGGTGGAAGCGGAGGCCTGATGCGGCGTCCGGTCGTTTGACGCGCTGACTGCGCCGCACGAAAGTTCAGGGCGCGCCTTCGGGCGCGCCCGATTTCGGTGCCGGCGCGGGCGTGCGCAGCCACTGGATTAAATCCGCCAGGTCCTGTGGAGTGAGCGCCGATTCAAATCCCACCGGCATCAGGGAAAGTTGCGACTGTTCGATGGTGGCGATCTCACTCCGCAGCACCGCATGATCCACTCCGCCCGCCATCCGGATGACGAGATTGTTGGCGGTCTCGGCGGAGATGATGCCGGTCAATTCCTCCTCCGACTTGAGGGTGATGTTCCAGGCACGGTAGCGTGCTTCCACTGCTTGATTCGGATCGAGGATGGCCAGAAGCAGCCAGTTCACCGGTTTGGTCGCCACCATGCCCAGGTCCGGTCCCACCTCGTGGCCCGCGCCGTTCAAACGGTGGCAGACGGCGCACAGGGCTTGGAAATGCTGTTGTCCGCGCGCAGCTGAGCCGGACAACTGTTCCACTCCGGAAAATTTAGCGATTACCTGGGCGCGGTCTGCCGAGGATGGCGCAAGGGCGATGGTGGCTGCCGGTCGGGGTGCGACCGATTGCCGGTTCAATTGCTCGAAGAGCGCGCTTTCCGGCCGCAGGGAGGACATTACGGCGACGCGCAGGAGTTCATCGGCATCGGGGCGCGCTGCCAGTTCGCGCAAGACCGGTTCGCTTTGTGCCGCGGGCCAGGCGCCCAATGAAAAGGCCGCCTGCAATCGAACCGGCGCCTCTCCGTCAGCCGCCAGCGCCGCAATGGCGGGAAAGATGTCCGGATGCCGGCCGGCGCAAGCTTCGCTCTGCCGCAGGGCCTCGCAACGCACTTCCGGGTGCGGATCGGCCAGGGCCGTCAGCACCAGCGCGGGGGACATTGCGTCCAATACCCCCAGCGTGGCGAGCGCTTGCAGACGGACTTGCGGGGCGTGCGAAAGCGTGAGCAGATTCTGCAGGGCGGCCACCACGGTCGGTTCCGCCGGCGCACAGAGGAGTTGCTGCGCAACATCCCGCTGCCAGCCGTTGGGGCTGTCCAGGGCCGCCACCAGTTCCCTCTGGTTCATCCGGGCCAGGTTCGGGATTGTCCGACGCGGGCGGCCTTCGGGCACGACCCGGTAAATCCGTCCCCTGTCTTCACCCGCCCGCACCTCCAGCCGCGCCAGCAGTTCCGGGGAAATCCATTCTGGATGTTCCAGCACGAAGCGGTACATGTCGGCGACGTACAACGCGCCATCCGGCCCGGTTCGCACCGTGATCGGGCGAAACCAGTGATCCGTGCTCGCCAGAAATTCGCTTTGTTCCTCGCCGGGGGCGCGATGGCTGCGGAAACCGGCACCGTCGCGCACCAGGACTTCGCGATGCACAACATTGTGGACCGGTTCACTGATGAAAACGCTGGTCGCAAACGCCGGCCCGAACAGGTCGTCGCGGTACGGACTCGGACTGCAACCGCTGGTCACATGGTTCAACGACCACGGCTGATTCGGTCGTGCCATCGGCGCGCTGACTGGAAAGACGCGGGTGGGGTCGTCGTAATTGGCCAGCACGTGCACCACATGCTTCACTGCCAGTCGAGGATTTCGGCGCAGATAGTGTTCGGGCAGCGTGACGTGCCAGAGCCAGGTGGGGTTGTTGTTGCCGAACCAGTGTCCCCAGTCGTCCCGTCGCCGGCCGTATTGAGTTTGTGCGGAAACCGTTTCCATGGCGCCGGTGTCCGGATGAAACCGCACGTCGCGGCCACTGATGGGCAGAAGCTGTCCGGTCAACAGTGATTTCACCTGGCCGCCGCTGTCCCCGTTGGCGGCATAGATCCAGCCGTCGAGACCCCATTCAAAGCCGTTGAAGCGATGCTGCTGGTTGCCGGGGGTAAAGCCGGTGAACAGCACGCGCCGCAGGTCCGCCCGCCCGTCCCCATCGGTGTCTTCCGCGTAAATCAGATCGGGCGCCGCCGCCACCAGCACTCCGTTGCGCCACGGCATGACGCTGGTGGGGAACGCCACGCCCTCCAGGAATGTGGTGGCTTTGTCGTAACGACCGTCGCCGTCTGTGTCCTCCAAAAATTTGACCACTCCGCCCGGTTGGCCCCGGCCGTCCAGCCCCAGCGGATAATCGCGCATTTCCACCACCCACAAACGGCCGCGTGCATCCCAGTCCAGGTACACCGGGTCCACCACCAACGGTTCGGCGGCCACCAGTTCAATGCGGAACCCGGGCGGCAACCGGAAACTGGCCAGCGCGGCCGCAGGTGTCTGTGGCGGCGGCATGTCGAAGGCAATGAGCTCGCGGGTGGAGCGGCGTTCGATTGTTGCCGGCTGCCCGTCGCGCGCCGCGCGCGTGATGATCAAATCGCCGTTTTCAACGCGCACGTCCGCGCCGACCAGGGAAGGCGGCTCGTCCGGCGCGCCGGTGCGTCTGCCAGCCTTGACAAAATGCGACCAGCCGGGCATCCAGCCCAAATCCAGCCGGACTTCCTTGTTCCACAAATGGATGGCGTAGCGTTCCGGATTGGAAAAGAGAATGTCGTCGAAACCATCGCCATTCAGATCCACCCACCGGAGTCCGGAATCGTGGCCGTCTTCATCCGCGAGGCGGAGGTCGGCGGGAATGCTCCAGTCCAGCTTCTCCCAGTGGCCGGTTTGAGCCTGGCGACGTTGCGCTTCAATGCCGGCAGCGGTGTGGACGAGCCGCTCCGCAATGCCGTCGTGATCGAAATCACGGACCACGGGGCCGGGCGTGGTCGGTGGTGCGCTGCCCGCCACTGCGGTAATCAGACTGGCGGCCAGGGTCAGCAAACCGGAGGCGCGCCGTGGACGGATGGACCGGCCCACGGCCGGTTCCTTTCTCCCGGGCGCGGCAACCAGGCGTGGCGGCCGGACCGCGCCGGAGGGCAGACGGGTTCCGTTCACCGCGTCTGCCTTGTTGACGAGGTTGTGGAACTTGCGAGCGCGAATCACCGGGACAGTTTCTCGATGACATTGCGGGTGATGCGGGCGACCACGGGATCGCCGCCACGCAGGCCGTGCGCCCAGTCGGTGCTTCCACAGGTGAATACGGTGCCGCCGCGTGTATAGACGCCGAGGACCGCGTTGCCCTGGCGGCCGTTCTCCCAGCGCTCATACCACTGGCAGTCGTCGGGATGCCACTGGGCCGGCGCGGTGGCGAGCACCTCGAACGTCTCCGGAGTCCCATCCCGATGGGTGGGAAACGGCAGCCCGTCGCGCCATTCCAGTTCGCAGCCATCGCACTCGTAGCCCACGATCGTGTCCTTGCCGCCAAATTCGTCGCCGCGCTTCAAATCGGTGCCCGCAAAGAGCCAGTGCTCCGGCCGATGCACCGTGTAAGCGCCGCTGGCGTCCATGAGCTGGCCATGGCTCTTGTGGTATCCGCCCCACAAAAAACCCACCCCGGTCAGCTGGTTTTCCGGGCGCTTGACGAGGTGGTGGCTCCAGAGCGTGGACAGGATCCCGTAATTTTCGCGTGTGCCGTAAATCGGATCCCAGAGGTAGTTCTGCTTCCAACCGACCAGGGCCTGGCCGTTGTCCTCGCTGCGCACCTGCCAGCAACAGGTGTTGCCGCTGAAGAACGCCACGTTGCCACCTGCCGCAATGAACTGCTCCAAGTGATCCCGCATGGGGGCAGACCAATATTCATCGTGCCCCACACTGAGCACGAGGCGGTAGGCCTTCAGCAATTCCGGATGAAACTCCAGATCCGCGTTGGCGGCGTAATCCAGCGCGATTCCGTTGCCCTCCGCCCATTCCACAAACGGTTGTTCCCAGTTGCCAAACTGGCTCGCCGGGGGGCGTTGATACGAAACCCGGTGTCCCTGGTTGCCGCCCCGGCCGTGGTAGGCGTACAGGCTGAAGCCGCCCCAGTTGTTGTAGGCGTTGTAAGTGTGCGTCGTCAGTTGGAGCAAAATTTTGCTTTGGCGCCCGGGCGCGGCGGGGCGGAGGATGAAGAAGCAACTGCCCTCGGCTGCGCGCGCGTTGCGCTGGATGTATTTTCCGCCCCCATCATTGGCCCGCAAACTCACGTGATAATATCCGCTGCGCCACGTGTCCGGAATTTTCAGCGTCAAGGCCGCCGGCCAGCCGCACCCGTGCGAGGAAGCGTTTTCCGGAACGGGATATTCCCGTCCCTCGGCCGTTCCGGACCAGACGCTCTCCCGTTTCGCGCCGATCCGGACGATCTCAATCGCAAACTTGGCGGCGCTGCTGTTCACGTGCAGTGTCAAGGCCTCGCCTGGCGCATAACTGATCTGTCCAGCGTAACCTTCAACAAACAGCGGCCGGGGCTCGTCCTCGGCGGGAAGCAGGGCGAGCGAACCAAGCATCAAAGCGCAACCGAGCAATCCACGTGGCAAAAAGTTCATGTTGTAGTTTCAAAATGAGGAGGGATGATTGGCAAGCAGAAAGCAGTATGAACCGGCTCGATCCCGCCTCCAAACGGAGGAGAGCCACCTTGCTCCGGCGGCCGCTTCACCTCCGCAACTGCCGTGCAGGTCGGCCACGCCACGGCTGAAGCAGGCATATCATCCCCGATCGCTCCCGAGCGTTCCGGAGTTTTCCACAGTCGAGGGCCGGCCTCCCTCATTTTGAGTCATTGCCGTGAACGTTTCCTGACTACCCAGGGCGGTTTGAGAAATCCTAATTGCCAGACCGTTCACGATTATGGGCGGGAATAGTCGCAGCCTGGGACGCGTCGGATTTGTTGAACGCATATACAACATGTTATTGTATAGGAGGTTGCAAAAATGGATTTGCCTGCGATTGGGGAGGTGGCTTGACCGGGTTCAGGCTTGACGATCGGAATGACTCTTGGAAAGTTCAGGTCGGTTGCCTGCCATGAAACCATCCGCAGGAGGATGAACCTCCCGCACGTTTGATGGCGGGCTAAATTTTTATGGAACGCAGGATGAAGAGTGTAAAACGGCGGCTCAAGGGGCCGCCTTCGATGCAGATCCGTCCGATGGAGCTGGCTGATTTGCCGCCGGTTTTTGAACTGGGTCAGAAATTGTTTACCGCAGAAAAGCTTCCGACGCTCTACCGCTCGTGGGATGAGGATGAAGTGGTGGAGCTGTTCGGCTCGGATGGCGAGACGTGTTTGGTGGCGGAGGTGGAGGAGCGGATCGTGGGATTCGCCCTGGGGGCGATGATGGAGAAGCCGAGGAATGCCTGGCGTTATGGCTGGCTGGAATGGCTCGGCATCGAACCGCGCTACAAACGTCATGGTGTGGCGAGCCGGTTGCTGGCACGGTTGACGGAGATGTTCATCGAACGGGATGCCCGGATCATGCTGGTGGACACCGACGAAGGGAACGACGATGCGCTGGCTTTTTTCCGCAAGAAAGGTTTCAATCATGAAACCAAGCACGTCTATCTTTCGCGCAACCTGACGAGCCATCCGCAATACCTCGAGCACAAGGAGGCGCAGGATTAGGCGCACCCAACGGATCGCCAGGCTGGTTCGCGACAGCGGTTCATTCCGCCCCGTGCGCAAACGCCGCCGGAAAGCACGGCGGTTTGACGCGCGCGGTGATTCTGTGCTTTCTGCCGTTGCGCCATTTCGTTTAACTTGGGCGCATGCGGATTTTGTCAGGCATCCAGCCGTCGGGCACGTTGCACCTCGGCAATTACTTTGGCATGATGCGCCCCGCCCTGGCGCTGCAGGAGCAGGGGGAGGCGTATTATTTCATTGCCAATTACCATTCCATGACGTCGCTGTTCGACGCGCCCCGCCGGCGGCAAAACACATTGGACGTCGCGCTGGACTTCCTGGCGTGTGGTCTGGATCCCCAGCGCACCGTCTTCTTCAGGCAATCCGACGTGCCTGAGGTGTGCGAACTGGCGTGGATGCTTTCCACGCTGACGCCGATGGGTTTGTTGGAACGCGCCCATTCATTCAAGGACAAGTCCGCGAAAGGCATTCCTGTGAACCACGGATTGTTCGCCTACCCGGTGCTGATGGCCGCGGATATTTTGATCTACGATTCCAACATTGTGCCCGTCGGTCAGGACCAGAAACAGCACGTCGAGATGACGCGGGACATCGCCATCAAGTTCAACGAAGCCTACGGCGAGACTTTCGTGATTCCCGAGCCGAGAATCAAGGCGGACACCGCCAAAGTGCCGGGTGTGGATGGCGAAAAAATGTCCAAGAGTTACAACAACACCATCGAGATTTTCGGCGACGAAAAAGTGCTGCGCAAAAAAGTCATGTCGCTCAAGATGGACAGCCGCACTCCGGACGCGCCGAAACCGGATGCGGAACACAACCTCGCCATTCAGTTGCTCAAGGTGATTGATGCGGATGTCGGCAGGGAGTGGGAGGAAAAATTGCGCGCTGGCGGCCTGGGTTACGGCGATCTGAAAAAGAAGCTGTTTGAGGTCTATTGGGAACACTTTGCGGCGGCCCGGGCCCGACGCGCGGAATTGAGCGCCAATCTGGATTATGTGAACCAGGTGCTGCGGGAGGGAGCGGCGCGCGCGCGCGCGCAGGCGACAGGTGTGCTGCATCGCGCCCGGCGCGCAAGCGGCCTGGAGTGATTTGCGCGCGCTCCGCCGCGGTCGGTCCTCCGAAATGGGGACAGGAGAAACCCGACAATGGTTGCGGATGATTTGCCGGCGGCGGGGATTGACATTTTTCGGACCATCTTCAAGTATTCGGTATTCGGGCAGCAGCACGTTTCTTCAGCGGGGTTCCCCACCCCCACCTCCTTGGCGTCTGCTGCCCGAATTTTTCCAGCTTCTGCTTGACCACGGCGGACGGTTTGCCTAACGTCACTCTCCCACGCGGGGGCGTAGCTCAATTGGTTAGAGCGCTGCCCTGTCACGGCAGAGGTTACGGGTTCGAGCCCCGCCGCTCCCGCCATTCTTTTCCTCGGAATTCTGAGTGTTTTCACGTCGGGCACCGCCAAAACGGCCTGCATCAATTTGAATCGTCACCACGGCGGCGCGGCGCGTGAAATGATTGAAACAAAAAACCGCGCGGCGCGAGTTTGCCCTTCGTCGCCCGCCGGGCCTTCATAAACCACGCGACCCGTGCGTTTGGACACCAACACCACCTCCGCCGACTTGAGCGCGATCTCCTCCGGGTTCTTATACACCACCCGCACATCCTTGGCCGTCCAGTTGCCCCGGGCATAAATCCCCAGCCGCACTTCCGCGCCGTCCCGGACCGTCGCGCCCCGGAACATCCGCTTGAGGACATGCCGCTCCGCCTGCCGGCGCGCCAGCGCCCGTGTGATGAACCGCGTCTGGTCTCGGCGGGGCTTCGATCGTCTTGGCGCTCGGCCCTTGCGCTTGCTGCGAGTGCTATGCTTCACCATGCCTGCCATCTTGGCGGGAGGAATACTCTCGAAGGCTAATTCGGTTTCGCGTTGGCGTTGTGGATCAGAGTCGGCAGGTCCGATGGATGCAAACACACCGCCGCGTTCCACTTCCCAAATCCGCCGTGTTCATTCACTGCCCGCACCCATTCGTCGAGGTATTCGCGCTTCCGCTCGTCCTTCGGCGTGTTCTCCCCCTTCACTTCGACTATCAAATTCGTTCCGTTCGTGAGGCGGAGGAGCAGGTCGGGACGGAACTTGTGAAAGACGCCCGCGAAAATGTAGGTGATGTCAAAGCCTAGATGGTCGTTCTTGGCCCAGGCGGCCACGCTGGAATTGTGGTCGAGCTCATACGCCGCCTGTGCTTCCCAGGTCGAATCCGCCACACAGAGATTGATGTGGGATTTGTGTGCCGCCACGACTGGGCGGCCCGTGAACCAGGGCAGCATGTCGGCTGTGGAGCGAATCGGTTTGTTGGTGTCGAAGACAGGCTCCAGCGTTTCAGTGTTCGCTTGTCGGATTTCCCCGAAGATGTGCTGCACAATCCGCCCCATGTTCAGTGTGAGCATCACCCGCCGCCGCATTTCGTCCTGATAAAACAGCGGCGGATTGATTTCGAGTTTCGGCGACGCGATGAATTTCTCGACCAGCCGGATGACTTGTGCCAGCAGGTTTTGCTTGTTCCCACGCCAGCCCGGTTGCATCTGGTCGTAAATGTCCCGCGCGACCTCAAACACAATCTTCTGGAAACGAAACCGCTCCGCCAATGCCTGCAAATCAATCTCCGTCAGCACCGCCAGGTTGGGTTTCCCGGCGACGACCGCGGCCATTTCCGCGTTCTCGATCTTGTCGGTCGCATCCAGCACCAGCGGCTGCGCGCCGTTCAACTCCAGTTTGGGCCGGTAAACATGGTCAATCCGGATGATGTTCGGCCAGCTGATCAGCAAACCCACCTTGTCCCGTACCGCTTCGATCCGAATTTTCGGCGGTGGCGGAGGCAGCGGGCCGTTCTCGCCTTCGTGCGGCAGGAACGTGAACGGCACGCCGAAGATGTTCACGTATTCCGCCTCGAACAATTCCACTTCCTCCCCCGTGACCGGATGCGGCACTTTCTTCGCGTCGTAACTGGTGCGCCGCAGGCCGCGCCCGACCACCTGCTCGCACAGCAACTGGCTCGAAAACGCCCGCAAACCCATGATGTGCGTCACGGTCTTGGCATCCCAGCCTTCGGACAACATCCCGACCGAGATCACCTTTTGAATCTTCTCGCCGGGCTCGCCGACCTTCCCGACCGTGTCCACCGTCTTGCGCAGCCTTTCCGCCTGTTCCGCCTTGGTCAGCTTCTTCTGCTTCGGCTCGTCGTCGTCGTTACCGGTGCCGCTATCCTGTTGCGACGCGCCTTCTTCCTCCTTCGCCTCGGCCAGGTCGAGCACCTTGGAATCAATGTGCAGCGTCAACTCCGGTTTGCACAATTCATCAATCAACACCTTCCGTTTGTCGAAGGCATTCTTCACCCGCGCGGCGGTTTCGGTGCGGTTGGCCACCGTGATCATCACCGGCGGTGTCGGATACCCAAGCTTCTGCCAGTCCTGATACGTGGCGAGCCAGTCCTTGCCCAAAAGCAGATAGCCGTTCATTACCAGGTCGGGCAACGGCTCGAAACTTTCCGCGCTCCGGTTCAAATCATCCCGGACGTGCTCGTAAATGTGGTAGAGCTTCGACTTGTAATTCTTCACGTCCGGCATTCCGTCGTCGCGCACCACGACGCGCGGCGTCTTGACCAGCCCGCCTTCAATCGCGTCATTCAACCCGAAATCGCTGACAATCCAGCCAAACAGGGATTCCTCCGAACTCTGCTTGCCGCTGGGCGAAAACGGCGTCGCCGAGAAATCAAAACAACGCAGAATCTTCCGCGCCTTGTGAATCCGGTCCAGCCCGCCCACCCATTTCGTTGCCTCCTCGATCAACTGCCGGTCAATCTTCGCCTTCTTCGACTCCGGGTTGACGCGCCAGGCGTGGTGCGCCTCGTCGTTGATGACGACGATGTTGTTCACCTTCGCCAGATCGCCCAGCACTTCGCGGACGTATGCCTCGTCGCTCTTGGCCCCGCGCTTGTCCACGCTGCGCTTCTTCTTGAGCTTCTCCTCCGTCTCCCAGTTCAGGACATGCCAGTTCCGCACCACCACTTTGCCCTGCCGCAACTGTTCCCGCAGGCCGGCGGGCACAATGTCGAACTCGTCGTAATAGTTTCCCGGCCCGGCGGGAAGAAGCACTTGCAGCCGGTTCTTGACCGTCAGGCCCGGTGCGACAATGAAAATGTGCTTCGAGAAACGGTCGTCCTGCGGATACGTCACCTTGTTCAACACCTGCCACGCCACCAGCATGGCCATTACCACTGTCTTGCCGCTGCCCGTTGCCATCTTGCAGCACCACCGCTGAAACGCGCCCCCGTCCGACGGGATGGCAATGCCCACGCGCTCCGACGCCGGGGCTTCCGTGAGCCATATCAAAGTTTCCATCGCTTCAAACTGGCAGAAGAAAAACCGCTGCCGCTCGTAGCGCTCCGAACCTCTCCAATGTTCCAGCAAGCGCCGCGTGATGCCGGACACGCCGGGATAACCCGCCTCGCGCCACGCCTTCACGCGCGGACGGATTTGGTTCACCAGTTCAATCGGGATGAACCGTCCGGGATCATCAAACGACCGGGAACTTTCCGACGCGATGACGTAACCCGCCGGCCGCCGCCCTGATTCAAGTGAAAACTTCTGCGTCTCCCGGTGATAATGCCAATGGTGCTTCGGCTCGTCGTAGGGCGAGTTGACGATGAGATGGGTGATGCCTTTGGTCGTCATGCGGTCAGGGCTTCTTGCGCTTCGTGGCCGGCGGTTTCAGTTTCTTCACCGCTTCCTCGAAGTCCTTCTCCACGGCGCTGGGCCTGGCATCCTCAAGGACGCGAAACTTCCCGTATTCCGCGCCGGCTTTTGCCGCGGCGACCTCGTGCGACACCTTGCCCGCGTGCGTCAAAATCTGCCGGTCGCTCAAGCGCAGGAAATCATCCAGTTTGGCGATCCAATCCCGCATGGTCATCAGCTTGCGACTTTTTGCCTGAAGCTCCGCAAAATCGAGATACAGGGACACGATGAGATTCAGGGCTTCGATCTCATCAACCGTGAGATAATTTTTTGCGACCAGGGCATCGGTCTTGCGCGGACGGCTGCCGAGCCAGGCCGTCAATCCCATGTTCGGTTTGGTGGCGTCGGCGCGGGCATGGATGATCTCCGCCGCCGTGTGGCCGTGCGCGCCCCAGTGCATCTTGTTTTGCACGGTGGCGAAGAACCGTTGCGACGCCTCCGCGCTGGGATCGTAATCGGCGCTCGTTGCGTAGAGGTCCAGCACCTTGCGCCAGAATTCCTTCTCGGAGGAGCGGATGTCCCGGATGCGCGCCAGCAACTCGTCGAAATATGCCGATTTGCCTTCCTTCAAGCGCGCGTCGTCCAAGGCGAAACCCTTGATGATGTATTCCCGCAGCCGCTGCGTCGCCCAGATGCGGAATTGCGTGCCCCGATGCGATTTCACCCGGTAGCCGACCGAGATGATCACGTCGAGATTGTAGAACTGGGTCGCATAGCTCTTGCCGTCGGCGGCAGTTGTCAAGGATTCCTTGACAACTGACGGCTCGCGCAACTCGCCTTCCGTGAAGATGTTCCGAATGTGCAGGCTGACGTTCTGCTTCGTCGTTTGGAACAGCTCCGCCATCTGCGCTTGCGATAGCCAAACCGTCTCGCCGTCCAATTGCACCCGCAAGCGCGTTTGCTTGTCCTCGGTCTGATAAAGAATTATTTCGCCGCCGGGTGGGGGTGTTGGCTGCTTCATGACGATTTAACCGCAAAGAGCGCAGAGAACACAGAGAACCGTAATCCAACAAATCTTTGTACTCTCTGCGCTCTCTGCGCTTTCTGTGGTTGTTGTTCCGACCACGCAGATTTGCGGATTTCAAACTGGTAAGAGCCGCAGTTGGTCAACAGCCCGTGTTCCAGCCGAGCCGATTTCAAATAGCCGGGAATTTGCGCCTCATGCTCCGGCGCAAGGGCCTTGGCCGTCTTCAGTTCAATGATCAACACCCCTTCCACGAGCAGGTCCGCCAGATAATCCCCGCTCAGCGTGCCGTCCTGGTCATACACCTGGATCGGCTGCTGTTGTTGCACGTCCGAGCCCGCTTTCTGCAGGCGATGGGCCAGCGCGTTCTCATAAACCTTCTCCAAATGCCCGTGCGCGTGATACACGTGGATGTCATACGCTGTCTGCCGCACTTGATCGCACAACGCCTTGATGTCCTTCATGCGGTTCTTTCTTTAGCCGCAAAGAACGCAAAGAGCACCGAGACGGGAAAGGAACGTGTGTGGAGCTTTCCCTGTATTTTTTGCCTTCTTTGTGGCTGGCTCATTTTCCTTCCCTAAATTCTTTGTGTTCTTTGCGCTCTCTGCGGTTAAACCATCTCCAATATCTTCAAACTCTCTATCCCCCGGTCATCCACTATCTTGACCGCCACGCGGCTGTGCTTGCCCAACTCGAACGGCAGTGACACCGTGCCGCGATAGGCTTCGATCAGGTTTTCATCAATCTCCGCCTTCAGGTTCTTTGCCAGCTTGGACCAGCCTTCCTTTTCGCCGGCCATCGGGAAAAACACCTGCCGGGCAAACAAACTCCGCCCGTCGTAATCGGTGTCGAGCATCCAGACCGCAATTTGTTGTGCGCTGCCGGAGACGATCTGACCCGTCTTCGTGTCGTAATAATCGAATCCCTTTACTTCCACTTCCCAAAGCTCCGTCTTGTCCTTTTTGTCCTTGGGCTTCGTTTTGGATTTGCGGAGCAGCACGTCCGGCTGGCCAATCAGCCAGAAACTTTCATTACTGGTTCGCTTCTTCTTCAAATCTTCCGTCAGCAAATCCGCGTTCATCTGCGCCTTGAGCGTGGTCACTCCGGGCCAGTTCAATTCATCAATGTCCTTCGCCGCTTCCGGGTCGAATTGAAACGCGGCGAACACGATCAGTTGCGGGCGCGGCACGAGCTTCCGGGCTTCTTCCAACGCCAGTTCCACCTGCTTTTGCTCCAGCGGCGCGTGCTCCGGGCCGAAGGAAATCACGACGCGCTGAATCTCCTTCGCCGCGCCGTCGCGCAATTTCGCCGGGCCGTCGGTGTTCGGTTTGGTTTCCGCGTCGGCGTGCAGCCAGCGCGTGCCGGACAGCGGCTCGACGCGGGAGAAACGGATCATCTGGCCGCCCTTGCCGCGGATGCCGGCGCGGAGCAGCTCGCTGCGCAGTTCCTCGTGCCGGATCGTCGCGCCGCTGCGGGCCACCGAATTGTCGGCAGGTGGCGGCGGGCCTCCCGGCCTGCCGTAGAGGGCGGCATCCTGCCGCCCGGATTTGGAAGACGAAGCCGGAGTCGTGGCCGAAGTTCCGCCGGGCTGGAAGCCCGGCTCTACGGCAGGCTGGAAGCCTGCCGCTACGTCATCAATCGGCCGCACCATCGGCGCGGGGACGGCTTCCACCGTGAACGGGCCGGTCACGCGCGCCTTGGATTTGTCCACGAGCGGCTGGTCGTAAAGCGTTTCCTGCTCCGGCGGTTCGTTGTTGGCGATGCTCTTGAGCGTGACGTGCGGGACGGTCTTGTAACGGAAGCCGCTGTCCACGCCCTCGGCGTCGTGGGCAAGCTGGTAGTAATCGAACACCGCCGTCATCAACCGCTGCTTGGCCAGCGTGAGCGCGACGCGGGAGGTGTCGCAGGTGATCCAGCGGCGTCCCCATTGCTCTGCCACGTAAGCCGTCGTGCCGCTGCCGCACGTGATGTCCAACACCAAATCGCCGGGGTCGGTGGTCATCAGGAGACAGCGTTGAATCACTCGTGTTCCCGTCTGGACGACATACTGCTTGTCCTCTGAAAAACCCGTCATTTTCACGTCTGACCACACATTAGCAATGGGCGAAACCAGAAAATCCGACAGGTAGCGCTTGTACATGAGAGAATTGCCAATAGGCTTGAGCCGCCGCGCTTTTGCAAGGCTATCGAGTCCCTTCTTGTCGGTTTTGAAAGTGCCTTTTCCCGGTGCGAAATCTTGTTCTTCAAAATTGTAGGTGCGGACGTCTGTGCCTTGCGGAGGGCGCTGACTCGTTAAGTTGTCACAGGCAAAAACTTTCCAGCCTGTTGGAATTTTCGTCGAGTCCTCAATTTCTTCCGATGTCATCCTTCGTTCGGTCTTTCCGTCCGGTGACTCAAGCCAGATGTATTGCGTCGTGCCGACCTCTCCTAAAATCTTTTCACGGAAAAGCGCGCGGTATTTTAATACTTTTGAATCACGCGCATACCAAAGGAGAAAATCAGCGACACCAGACAAGTTTTCAGAACTTGCGCTTGTAGTCTTTTCAAACACGACCTGACTGACAAAGTTATGTGCCCCAAACACCTCATCCAAAATTTCCCGGACATGATGCACATTCTCATCCGAGATTTGCACGAAGACCGAGCCGGATTCGTGGAGGAGTTCGCGGGCCAGCAGCAGGCGGTCGCGCAGGTAGCTCAGGTAGGAGTGCAGGCCCAGTTCCCAGGTGTCGCGGAAGGCTTTGACCATTTCCGGCTCGGCGGTCAGGTCTTCATCCTTGCCGTCCTTCACGTCGCGCTTGTTGACGAAGGGCTGGAAGTTCGAGCCGTATTTGATGCCGTAGGGCGGGTCGAAATAGACCATCTGCACCTGCCCGGCCAGGCCCTCCTTTTCCAGCAGCGAATTCATCACCAGCAGGCTGTCGCCCGCGACGAGGCGATTGCTCCAGTTGTGCGCGTGCTGGTAAAACTCGATGGCCTCGCGCAACGGCGGATTTTCCGCCCTGGAATTGAACAGGGACATCTGCTCGTAATCGCTGCCGTTCTTTTTGCGGACGGCTTCAATGATGGAACGCGGATCAATGCGTTCGTGGACGTGCAGCGAGACGGTGGGAATCTCGAAACTGGTGCGCTCGGCCTTGCCGGCCCAGACGAGCGTCGGGTCAAGGTGCGGGTCGTAGGCGTAGGTTTTCTTCCCTTCGACGGCGTCGGATTTGGCGTCCACAAGGCCGACGGGCGGGTTGTTGGGGCGTTTGTCCTTCTTGTGGTCGTATTGTTCGACGGGTCGCTTTTTTGAAGCTGTGCTTTGCTTTGCCATAGAAGCGCCGTCAGCGTAGCGAATCAGCCCGTCCGCGTCATCAACTTGTTGCTGCGGTTGCGCGCGCTTGGTTCGAGCCGTGGCGTGCCGGGTTGCCGAGTCCGCGAGGCTACCCTGGGTAACGGTTCGTAAACATTTCCCAACCCTGAAAGGGTTGCATCCTCGTCGCACGGATTTGATGCAACCCCGTTGGGGTTGATGATGATTTTGATTCGCCAACCCAGGGTAGCTCGTTCCTCGCAACCCTGGGCTGAACGACATTACCCCTTTGGGGTAAGACCCATTCCCGCCACCCAGCGCCGTCGGCGCGACATCGTTGTAGAAAACCGTGCGCCCAGGAACCCAAGCTCCGTCAGGAGCGACCTCTTCCGCCCCTCCGGGGCTTTCAATTCATTTGGCTCCAAGTTCTACAAAGATTCCACCCCTGACGGGGCTTTGGTCCGGCTTGATCGTTTTCACAGGAAAACGCCTGAGCCGCGCGCGGCGTCTTGGACTGCGGTGGCAAGCGAAGCGCGACACCGCTTTGACCTTGGCCGGCGTAGGATCGTCCGAAAGCGCCGTCGCCGCTGCGCTTTGCCGGCGCACTCCAAAATTCCCGCCACCCAGCGCCGTCGGCGCGACATCGTTGTAGAAAACCGTGCGCCCAGGAACCCAAGCTCCGTCAGGAGCGACCTCTTCCGCCCCTCCGGGGCTTTCAATCTATTCGTCGCCAAGTTCTACAAAGATTCCACCCCTGACGGGGCTATGCGTCGCCAAGTTCTACAAAGATTCCGCCCCTGACGGGGCTATGGTCCGGCTTGATCGTTTTCGCAGGAAAACGCCTGAGCCGCGCGCGGCGCGTGCTGCGGGTGCGGAACGTAGCTGGCTGGTGTTTTTAATCCTGTCGAAACCTGATGCCACGGGCTATTATCGCCGCATGACATCTCACGCATCGGTCGCCAGGTTCACGCGCCGTCAGTTTTTGCAGACCACCGTGCTGGCCGGCGCGGCGGCGCCGTTCGTTGTGCCGGCCGGGCTGCACGGGGCATCGGCCAATTCCAAACTCAATCATGCCTGCATCGGCGTGGGCGGGATGGGTTGGAATGACCTCAACTCGTTCCTGCAGCATCCGCGATTGCAGATCGTCGCGCTGTGCGACGTGGACGCGAATCATCTCGCCAAGGCATCCCAAGCGGTGCCGGGGGCGCGATGCTACTCGGATTGGCGCGAGTTGCTGGCGCAGGAGGGAGACAGGATTGATTCGGTGAATGTTTCCGTGCCGGACCACATGCATTTTGCCATCGCCCACAGCGCGATCGAGAAGGGCAAACATGTTTATTGTCAGAAACCGCTGTGCCATGACGTCGCGGAGGTGCGCGCGCTCACCGAGGCTTCGATCAAAAAGGGCGTGATCACGCAACTGGGGACGCAAATGGCTGCCGGCATCGGCGATCGCACCACGGTGCAGTGGCTCCGCACCGGCGTCGTCGGCAAGATCAAGCACGCCTATCTGTGCTCGAATCGTCCCGGCGCGGTGGAGACGTACCGGCTGTTGGGGCCGCGGCCGGCCTCCGGACAGTCGCCGCCCGCCAGTTTGAACTGGGAGCTGTGGACCGGCACGGCGCCGATGCGGCCGTTTGCGCCGGACATTTATCACCCGACCAAATGGCGCGCGTGGCAGGACTTCGGCACGGGTTGGTCCGGAGACATCGGCTGTCACATTTTCGATGCGACCTGGAAAGGGCTGGGGTTGAAACCCGCGCTCACCGTGCAGGCGGAAGTGCAGTCGTCCTGGGAAAAATCTCCGGCGCGGCGCGCCGATACCTGGCCGCAGGCCAACCACATCACCTGGACCTTCCCGGGGAACGATTTGATTGCCGGCAGCGGACTGACGGTCGAATGGTTCGATGGCGAGTTTTATCCGCCGAAGGACATTCGCGCGTTGTATTCGCTGGAGGATTATCCGCCGGAGTCGGCGATGCTCATCGGTACGGAGGGCGCGTTGTTGTATCAACTCGGTCGCAGTCCCACGCTGCTGCCGGAGGCGAAGTTTGAAAAACTGGAGCGGCCCAAATTCGAGCCGCGCGATCATTACCATCATTTCGTGGACGCCTGTCTGGGGTTGACGAAGACGGAATCCTTCTTCGCGCAGACCGGCCCGATGACGGAATCCATTCTGCTCGGCACGGTGGCGATTCGGCTTCCCGGCCAGAAGCTGGAATGGAATCACGAACCGATGAAGGTGACGAACCTCGCGGACGCCAACAAATTCCTCCGGCGCAAGTATCGCCAGGGTTGGAGCACGGGTGGGTTTTGAATTATACGCGCCACGCCATCAGTGGGCGGACATGTTCCCGGTGGCGCGCAACGTCCGGGGCTGCGGTGGCCGGCGCCGCGCGACTCCGCTGTCTCCCCGGCCAGTGGATGACCATTCGCAAGCGCCGGCGGCGCTGTGTCAGGCCGATGCGCGCGAAAATTTCCGCGGCCCGGTGCCGTCGGCGCGACATCATGGTAGAAAACCGTGTGCCCATGAATTCAAGCTCCGTCGGAAGCGGCACCTTCCGTCCCGCCGGGGCGCCGGCGTGAAATCAACCGGGCGGCTCCGCGTTCCAACCAGCAGGGCCCCGCTTTGAGAGGCTCGGGCCCCGCGGCGGCTGCGGGTCAATGGGGAGACTTAAGATTTCCCATTGCCCGTGCGGCTTGGCTCGGTTAGTACCGAAACATGAACTGTCTCCCGCACCCGGCCGGCCTCCTGAAACGCGGACCGCGGGCGCCGGGCCTGGCGCTGATTGAACTGCTCGTGACCGTGGTGATCCTTCTCCTCTTGTTCACGATGTTTTTTGGTGCCGGCACGAGCAGTCGCCGGACGGAGGCGAGATTGCGCTGCCAGGGAAACCTGCAAAAAACATTCGTGGCGTTGCAGTTGTTTGCCAATGACCACGACGGCTGGTTTCCACAGGCCACCAACGCCACCGGTGCGGGAATGGCCTTGGTGGCCTTGGTGCCGCGTTACACGGCAGACCCAACGATCCTGGTGTGTCCGGGGCGCACGGAGACGGCGCCAGCCCCGGACCGGGTGCTGCGCGAGGGGCGGATCAGTTACTCGTATTACCAGGGCCACCGCCAGACGGCGCCCGCCGGCTTCCTCCTGACTGATTGGCAGGTGAACACACGGGCGAAACGCGTCGGGGATTTGCTTTTTTCTGAGACCGGCGAAAAGCCCGGGAACAACCATGCCAAGGATGGCGGCAACCTGTTGGGATTCACCGGCGACACGCTCACCTCGCCACCGCGCGCGGCGGTGGACCTGCCGCTGGCCGCCGGTGTGGTCCTGCTGAATCCCAACCCTTGACGGTGCATGAAGATCGTCTGTGATTGCGGAGTCAAGTACGCCTTCGACGTGACCGAAGACAACCGGCATTCGCCGGTGACATTCACTTGTCCCAACTGCGGCCGGGATTTGTCCGGGCGGATCAACCAGCTCATCCGCGACGGGTTCGCCGCTCCGAAACACGAGGAGGCGGCTGGCGCCGGAGCGGTGTCGTCGCCTTCCCCAACTCCGCAGCGGCCTCCGTTGCGGATTCAATTGCCGTCGCCAACCGGTTCGCCGCAACCAGTCGCTCCCGCGCCGGTCGGACGCGGTTGTGCGCGTCATCCGGCGGAGGCGATCACGCAACAATGTTGCGTCTGTGGCAAGGGACTCTGTGCGAAATGCGCCAGGCTGTTCGATGGCTGCTGTTCCCCCTTGTGCAAAGCGCGAGCCGGGTTGTCCGGTCGGGAAGGGGACGCGGGCGCACGAGGCGCCGGAGCCAAGTCAGGCCGGCGACGGCGTTTCGCGCTGCTGGTCAAACTGGGACTGTTCCTGGTCCTGTTGATTCTGGGGGCCTGGCTTTGGTATGTCGGGTGGGGGTCACGGCCGCGACCCATGCTCACTCTCCGCTTTGACGATGACCCCGCCGGTGCCGGGACGAGCGTGTTGGCCGCGGAGCAACAGGTGATTTTCCTGCATGGTTCGAAATTGGGGCGGTGCGATCTGGCGACCAAAACTCAGGTCTGGCGGCAGTCCGTGCTGGACGAGAAAGCGATTCGGGACCAGGCGGAGCAAGAAATCCGCGGGATGCAGGCGATGGCAGCGGAGGGACAAGCTTCCGGCACGATCCCGTCGCTGGATCAAAGAATTCAGGATCGGCGTCGGGCCGCGGAACGGGCGTTAGAATTGCGCGTGTTCGGACACAGCATCTGGGTGGGCAATGGCGGGTCAGCGCGGCAATTCGATTGGGCCACGGGCAGGGTGCGGCGGGAGGTGGCTTTTGCCGGCAACCTCAATGAGGCCCGGCTGCAAAATGGGCAGTTGGAAATTGCGCAGGCCATGGGTGCGGCGGCCATGCAAGTAACACGACTGGATTTGGTGGACGGGAAACTGACCACGGAACAAATCGGCACCGTCGCAACCGGGGCAGGGCGGGGATCGGCAACTGCGCCCGCGACGTCCGGGGAATCGCCGCGAGCCACCGCCTCCGCCGTCGGGACGGCTTCCGCTCCCCTCAGCGCACAGGAACTCGGCGGCAGGGTGGCGGACAGTTCAACTCCGGGAAAGCTCGCGGCCCCGGCCACCATCGCCGTGGCGCGCCGCCAGCAAGAGGCCGACCGGCTCCTGGCCGGGGACGACGACGGGCAGCGGGCGGGAAACCACACGGTCGGCTCCACTCCCGAGCCGGCGCTGACCGGGGACGTCACCGTGTTGCCCGCCGGAACAGGGTTTATCGGGATGACGGTGCGGTTGTTGCAACGGAACATCGTCTCGCGTTCGGCGATGCGGGCGGCCCCGGCCAGGTCGGCGCTGAACGGCCAGTTGAGCGCGGGCGCAACGGCCGACGCCGCCAATGAATTGCTGAATGAAATGGCGCGAAATGCCGGCGAGGACAAGGTCGAGGAGGATCAAAGCCGCTACCGGGTTCGCCTCCATCGCTTTGCCGCCGGCGCCGTGCCGGATTGGGAGGGGGAGGTGACGGGCGCGCCGGAATTGTATCCGCAGTCCACGGTCAATGTGCTGATTGCGGGGACGTCGCTAATCGTCCTGGATCAACACAACCACCTGAGATGGGAGAGCCGTTTGATGTATCCGATCGCGGAGGCCGGCGTTGTTGCCGCAAGCCGCTCCGTCAGACGGTACGGATCGGGCCCGGTGGTGGAGCACGGGCAGACGTTGTACGTCTTCGATCAAGGCGTGCTGAGCGCGTTTGATCTGGCGACGGGGACGGCGCGCTGGCGGCTGCCGTCCGTGGGGGTGACCGGCGTGTTTTTCGATGATGCGGGTGCGCTTTACGTCAACACCACCACCGCAAGCCCGGAACGCATCCAGTACGCGCGGCAAATTGACGTGAATGAGCGCACGGGAAATCTGACGTTGAAACTGGATGCGAACACTGGCCGAGAACGGTGGCGGTATGCCGGGGGCGGCTGGCTGGCTTATGTTGCCGGGCGGTATCTTTACGCGGTGGATTACACGCCTCCGCGCGAGGAGGGCGATGCCGACCAGCAAACCTGGGCGGCGTGGGGATTGGAAGCCGCGCCGCACTTGAACATCCGCCGGCTCAACCCGAAAAACGGGCGCGTGATCTGGGATTATTACCAGCCGCGTGGCGCGTGGGATGTTCAAATGCATGACAATCTGCTGCTGTTGGTGCTGAAGCGGGAGGTGCAGATTTTGAAATTTCTGACGCTGTAAAGCCGCCGCGCGTTGACGCACGAGAATTCAGGCGCCGGCGTTCACCTGCCGCCGCTCCGTCGGGCCGAGGATGCGCCATTGTGCGACGGCGAGTTCGCCCAGCCAGAATTGGCCGATCCGCACCCGGACCAGGCGCAACGTGGGATGGCCGATGGCGGCGGTCATGCGGCGCACCTGCCGATTCCTCCCTTCGGTCAGCTCCAACGCCAGCCAGCAATCCGGCACATTCTGGCGATGGCGAACGGGTGGCTGGCGGGGCGGGAAGTGGGGCGGCTCGGGCAACCGCCATGCCCGGCAGGGCCGGGTCTTGCGTCCTTGAATCAGCACCCCGCCCTCCAGCCGGTCCAGGGCGGCGCGGTCGGGGATGCGTTCCACCTGCGCCCAGTACTCCCGGGGATGCGCGTGTTCGGGCCGGAGCAGTTGCGCGTTCCAATGGGGTTCATCGCTCAACAAGAGCAACCCTTCCGAATCGGCATCCAACCGCCCGATCGGATACACGCGAGGTGGAAAATTAAATTCCGCCAGCGCGCGATGGCGGGAGTCGTCCGGGGTGAATTGGGAAAGGGCTCCGTAAGGCTTGTTGAACGCAATCAGCACGGAGTCAAGTAAATCGCAGACGCCGCCCCGCGCCAAGCGCATCCGCCGCGGGAAGTGCCGGTTGTCTGCTCAAGCAAACGCCCCGCGCTACATTGATCAACAACCCTGCGCGAGGTCAACAGCGGCCGCGCACCGATGGTCGCCAACGTCGCCCGCAAGGGGCTTTCGCAGATCAGCGAGGCCGGGCATCTGCCCGCGAATGCGAAGTCCTGCAACGCCTCGGGCAAGGTTATCTCTACAAGGAAATCGCGAACCCCCTCGGTGTCAATCTGCCCGCGGGAACTCCTTTCCGGAGGCAGCTCAAGGGACCTGTCCGGCGGTCCATGCCTGCCGGAGCGCGCTCCTCCAAGACAAACCCCGGTATAATCTGCCCACCTCGCGACAGGGTTTCCCTTCGTCAGGGCGCGGATTGGAGACCATGGCCGCATAAAGTGTATCAAACCCTCCGATTGCGACTCGCGGACAGCGATGCCGCGTGGGGCGGGTTCGGATGGCTGCGGCCCAGGAAGGACCGTCCCATCGGCCTGCCCTACATTCTTCTGAGCAGCATCGTGCTGGCGCTCCCGGGACTGGCGGTCGGTGGCGCATTGCTTTATGCCATGCGCGGCCAGGTCGAGTTGAAGGCATGGCTGGCCCTCTTCGCGATCGCCATGGCGGTGGATCTGGCTTTGCACGGTGTGTTCGCTCGTTGCTGGAACCGCCGCGCCAACCGGCTGGCCGCGAACAAGGCGTCATCCCCGACTCCACCCGCAGGCGTTTCGACCGGCACGGACTCCGGGTCTGATAAAACCGGGTGAATCGCGTTACAGTTGCAGACCGGCGCTCACTTCCGGTACTCCAACTCAATCAGCACGGCGGCATGGTCGCTCGGAAAGATGCGTTTCGACTGGGGAATCGCCGAATCCTCCTCCCTCACCGGGAAGACGGTTGCCGCCACCGGATGGAATCCGCCGTTGCGCAGGTACAGCCGGTCAATGCGATCCTGAGCTTCGGCGTTTCGCGATTCGTCGTTCACTTTCACCAAGGGTGACCAGGTCAGGCCTGGATGTTTTCTCACGTCGGGATGCACCACGCGGTAGGCATCCGTGAACCCTTCCTTTTCAAAAAGCAACGAACTGGGCAGAGGCAGCACTCTTCCCTGATGCAGGTCTTTCACTGCCTCGGTGTAATCCAGATGAGACGGGCAATTCCAATCACCGCCCACCAGGAGGGGCAGTTTCGATTCCAGTTGCCCAAGCGCTTTCAGCCGGGCGAGCAAGTCCCGGGTCTGCTGTGCGCGGCCGGAATCCGTGGTTTCGCACGCCAGCAACTCCGCATCCGTGCTCCCGGGTTTGTCAATGAGCCGCTGCCCCATGAACGCCCGGTAATCAATCCAGCAGGACCAGACCAGAATTTCCTGCCCTCCCGGCAGACGAATCTTGGCGCCGACACCATGCCAGGGCGCGTGGGAGAATGTTTCCGTGATGGGGTAACGACTCAAAATGCACAGGTGCGGGCTGTCGCCCTGGTGGGTCTGCCAGCCAAGCTGTTTCCCAACCCAGGCGCCCAGCTTGGATCCCAACGCATCGTTCTCGTAACTCTCCTGCATCAACACGATGTCCGCGCGCGAATCGCGGATCACGCGGACCGTTTTCGCCGGGCCATCGTCGAAATGCTTCGCGCCGCGCTGCACGTTCCACGTCATCACGCGCAAAGGCTCGGTCGCCAGGACGAGGGAGCAAAGGCAGCAGCCAATCATTACGGCAGTCAGTTTGGTGAACATGCGCGCATCGTGCCCGAAACCCGTCAGGAATTCAAAAACATTTACGCGCTCCAGTGCGGGGCTCCTGAAAGCCGCATTGGATGTGGCTGCGAACGGCGGTCACACAGGCAAGGGATGGCGCGGATGGATGCGCGTTGCCGGCCGCATCCTTCGTCGCCTTCAATTTTTCGAGGAACTTCACCAGTTGGCCGACGTAGCACCGGTCAATCTCCGAAATCTTCCGGATTTTCTCCGCGTCACCCATGTGATGCGACAATTCGTGATGGCCATCCGAAATGCCGATGTCCTTGAACGAACGATTGCTCCCGTCGTGCGCCAGCAACAGGGTCGCGACGCGCGTCGAATCGGTCTGGAAGGTCAGCACCAGCAGGTCGAACATCAACTGGCATGTTTGGCATAGCTGGCCGGAATGTCGGTGGGCGTCTGGGCGCTGGGATCCTGCGCGGCCCCAAATTGCTCGCTGCGTTGGATGCGCAGTTCGAGTTCGCGCACGCCGGTGAGATATTGATCCAGTTTGTCCTTGTCGGCGGCGTCAAACCGGCGCTGCATGGCCCGCGCGTCCTCCGTGATGAAGTCCAGAATCGGACGCTGCTTCCGCCCTCCGGCCCGTCCCGCGTGCGCGGATGGTCTCTCGCCGCGTGGACTTTGGTTTCCACCCCGCGAACGTCAGCGAGTCAGGCTTCCGACGCCGTGCCCACCCACAAGCGGGCTTTTCCATCTCTCCGGCATCACCGACGACTTCTATGATTTCGATGCGACCCGCGGGCAGCTTACCGGTCGCCGCCACCGCCGGGTGGTCCGGCTCGGCGACAAGATCGAAGTGCAAATCGCGAAGGTGGACAGTTTCAAGAAGCAGGTGGACTTTCGCCTCGCACGCGCCGGCGACAAAGGATCGGCTGGTCACGTCCACCGGGCATTACCCAAGATTTCACGGCGGCAGCATCCCCATTCGAAGTTGCCGCTCCGACAATCCAAACCCTCGCCCAGGCGTCCGATGATTCGCTCCTCTCCTGCCCGGCGCAAGGCCGGCAGCCGCCCTCGGGGGCGACGATAACAACGGATCTGCGGATTACGGTCCGGAGGACTGAGGCTGCCCAGCCTTTCAGTCGGGCGTTGGTTCAGGCCAGGATGCCTTTGACCGGATTCGCCTCCTCCACACCGGTCAGTCGCGTGTCGAGTCCCTGGAACTTGTACGTCAGCCGGCGATGATCAATGCCGAGGCAATGCAGGATGGTGGCGTTGATGTCGCGGATGTGGACCGGGTCCTTCACCACGTTGTAGCTGAAGTCGTCGGTCTCGCCATAGACCGTGCCGCCTTTGACGCCGCCGCCGGCCATCCACATCGTGAAACAACGCGGGTGATGGTCGCGACCGTAATCTTCCTTGGTCAGTTTGCCCTGGCAATAAACGGTGCGGCCAAACTCGCCTCCCCACACCACCAGTGTCTCGTCCAACATGCCGCGCTTTTTGAGGTCGGTGATCAGGCCGTAACAGGCGTGGTCCACGTCGCGGCACTGGAGCGGCAGATCGCGCGGGAGATCGCCGTGATGATCCCATTCGCGATGGAAAATCTCGATGCAGCGCACGCCGCGCTCGGCCAGCCGCCGCGCCATGAGCGCACTGTGGGAGAACGTGCCCGGCTGGGTGACCTCCGGGCCGTAGAGTTCGAGGGTGGCCTTTGATTCGCCGGAGATGTCCACCAGGTCCGGCACGGACGCCTGCATCTTGAACGCCATCTCGTACTGCGCCACACGGGTGTTGATTTCGGGATCGCCAAGCTTTTGATGCTGGAGTCCGTTCAACTGGCCGAGGGTGTCGAGCATGTCCCGCCGCGTTTCGCGGTCCACGCCGGGGGGATCGTTGAGATACAAAACGGGATCGCCTTGGGAACGCAACGCGACGCCCGCGTGCTTGGTGGGCAGAAACGCCGCCTCCCAGAGCCGTTGATACAAGGCCTGGGCATCCCGCTTGGCGGACCAGCGCGGAGTCATCACGACGAACGCCGGCAGGTTGTCGCACTCGCTGCCCAGCCCGTAGCTCAACCACGAACCAAGACTGGGCCGGCCCGGGATTTGATTGCCAGTCTGGATGTAAGTGACGGCGGGGTCGTGATTGATCGCCTCCGTGTGAACACTTTTGATCACCGCAATCTCGTCTGCAACCCTGGCGGTGTGCTGGAGCAGTTCGCTGAACCAGATCCCGGACTGGCCGTATTGCTTGAAGGAATACTTCGAGGGCGCGATGGGAAATCGCGACTGCCCGCTGGTCATCGTGGTCAGCCGCTGCCCCATGCGAATGGAGTCCGGCAAATCCGTGTCATAGATTTCCTTCAGGCCGGGTTTGTAATCGAGCAAATCCATCTGCGACGGCCCGCCGTTCATGAAGAGATAGATCAACCGCTTCGCCTTGGGTGCGAAGTGCGGCAGTCCCGGCAGGGCCGGATGCGGATGCGCGGCGACCGCAGGCTTCGTGGCGGCACGGGCCAGTTCGGGAAAGAGCAATCCCGCCAGTGCGATGCGGCCCGTCGCGATGCCGGCGGACTTGAAAAAATGGCGACGGCTGATGGGATGGAGATGCGGGAGCGACATGGTTAATTCTTGTTCAAGGTTTCATCAAGGTTCAACAACAGGCTCGCCACCATCGTGTAGGCGGCGTGCTCGGTCGCCACGAGTTTCTCGTCGTTCGGCGACTCGCCAACGGCCAGCAGTTTTCGCGCGGCCTCGGGATTGGCCTGGTACTTCGACTCAAACTGCTCCAGCGAGCCTTCAAGGAGTTTCAATTCCCTTGCACTGGGGATCCGGGCCGTCACCAGCCGGAAGCCGTATGCCAGGCGGTCCCGCTCGCGATTGCTGTGAGTCATCATTCGCGCCCCCAGGTGTCTCGCGGCCTCGACGTAACAGGGGTCGTTCATGGTGACCAGCGCCTGCAACGGCGTGTCCGTGCGTTCGCGGCGCGTGCAATACTTCTCGCGCGACGGCGCATCGAACGCGGCCAGGTACGGCGGCGGGGCGGTGCGCTTCCAGAAGGTGTAGAGGCTGCGCCGGTACAGCGCCTCGCCATGGTCCTGTTCGAACTTCGCCGTGTTGCTGGTCGTGTAGCCCACGGCTTCCCAGATGCCGGCGGGTTGATACGGCCGGACCCCGCGCCCGCCCATTTTCTCGACCAACAGGCCGCTCACGAACAGCGCGTTGTCGCGGATTTCCTCCGCATCCAGCCGGAACCGCGGCGCGCGAGCGAGCAAGCGGTTGGAGGGATCGCGTTGAAGCAACTCCGGAGTCACGGCGGAGCTTTGCCGGTAGGTCGCGCTCGTGACCATGAGACGAATCATGTGTTGCACGTCCCAACCGCTCCGGATGAACTCTGTCGCCAGCCAGTCGAGCAATTCCGGATGCGACGGCCATTCGCCCTGCGCGCCGAAATCTCCGGAGGTTTTCACCAGGCCCGTGCCGAAGAACTGTTGCCAGAAGCGGTTTATGGTCACGCGTGCCGTCAGCGGGTTCTCCGGGTTTACCAGCCACCGCGCAAAGTCGAGGCGATTGGTCGTGTCGCCCGGCGGCAGCGGCGGCAGCACGGCGGGCACTCCGCGTGAGACGCGCTCGCCCCGTTGATCGTATTCGCCGCGCTTGAGCAGGTAGGCCTCGCGCGGCTTGTCCATCAGGTCCTGGGAGATCATCGTGGCGGGCAGGGATTTGTCCAGGTCCTCGCGCTGTTTGCGGATGGCGGCAATCTGCTTGAGCATGGGATCAAACTGCGGGCGCGCCGGTTGATAGACATTGGCGACGTAGTAGTTTCGGATCAATCGCCGCTGCTCGTCCGTGCGCTTGTCGGGCTGGGCTTTGAGCGCGTCGCGCACTTCGCCGGGAAGCTTAGACTCCTTCTTCATGGACTCCTGCTTTTCCCAGGCGAGCAAGGAAACTCCGGAGCGATCCTCCTGCGGAGTGGCGGTGTGCAGACCGGCCTTGTCCCAGTTCACCGTGCCGCCGAATTGCGTGAACGCCATCCCGTCAATCTTCGCGCCCGCCTTCAGTCCGAGTTTCGCCACCTCGACCTCCAGGCGCACCCATTCGCCCGCTTTGGGCAATTCGCCCATCTGGACTTTTTGCGTCGTGCCCTTTTCACCGAAGGGAATCGCATCCGGATCGCCCCAGTTGGCGCGATGCGACCAGCCGCCGAGGTGGAATTGCAGCATCACGGCTTTGGGCGGATTCGCCGGATCCAGATAAACGTAGGCGAAGAGGGTGTCCTGATCACCGATCATGAGCGGTTGGGCTGCACCTGTGAACAGATCCTGGGCCAGGCCCGCATCCGTCCGCGTGAGTGCCCGTCGTCCGCTCAGAACCTTGTCACCCTCGGTCCACTGGCGCGGCGCTCCCGCCTGATCCGCCTTCGACCCGGCGGGGTAATCGTCGTCCATCCACACGAAGTCCGTGTGGTTGGTGCTCAATGCGGCCATTGGCGGCTCCTCATAGTCCACCTTGTCGGCCGCCTCCATGAGTTGCTTCTCCAAAGGCCCGACGGCCGCCGCCAGATCGTCGAGCTGCTTTTGCTGTTCCGGCGTCGGCAGTTTCATGCTGGGTGGCGGCAGCAGGGCGTTCCCGTCCATGGCCTTTTCATTGAAGTTGTTGAAGAACGCGTAGAGTGAATAGAATTCCTTCTGGGAGATGGGATCGAACTTGTGGTCGTGACAGGCGGCACAGCCGAGCGTGAGGCCGAGGAAAGCCACGCCGACGGTTTCGGTGCGATCCACCGCGTAACGCACGTAGAACTCCTCGTCAATCGCGCCTCCTTCGCTGGTGCTCACGTTGCAACGATTGAAACCGCTGGCGACCTTCTGTTCCTGCGTGGCATCCGGCAGCAAATCGCCGGCGAGTTGCTCAATGGTGAACTGGTCGAACGGCAGGTTTCGGTTGAATGCCTGCACCACCCAGTCGCGATACGGCCACATCGAACGCTCGTTGTCCAGGTGCAACCCGTGCGTGTCGCCGTAGCGCGCCAGATCGAGCCAGTAACGCGCCTCGTGCTCGCCATAACGGGGCGATTGCAGCAGCCGCTCGACGAGCCGTTCGTACGCGCCGGGCTTTTTGTCCGCGAGAAAGGCATCCACCTCTGCCGGCGTGGGCGGCAATCCGGTGAGATCAAACGTGACGCGACGAATCAGCGTGGGCTTGTCCGCTTCGGCGGCGGGCTTGAGGTGTTCCTTCTCGAGCCGGGCCAGGATGAATTGATCAATGGGATTGTTGACCCAGCGCCGGCTGGACTTCACTGCGGGAGGCTCGGGTCGCTCCGGCTTGATGAACGACCAGTGCGCCTGCCACTCCGCACCTTCCGCCACCCAGCGCTTCAACGTCTGGATTTGTTCCGGGGTGAGTTTCTTGCCCGATTCTTCCGGCGGCATCTGATCATCATCTGTCGCCTGAATGCGCGCAACGAGCGTGCTCTCATCCGGCTTCCCGGGCACAATCGCGAAATCGCCCGACTCGAGCTTGCCCAGGGCGACTGCCTTTTGATCCAGGCGCAGGCCGGCCTTCAGCTTGGCTTTATCAGGGCCGTGACAGGCATAGCAGTTGTCCGAAAGAATGGGTCGGATGTCCCGGTTGAAACTGACCTTGCCCTGGTTGGGAACGGGCGCGGCGCCGGCCAGGCCGGTCGCGAGCACAATCGCGAGCAGGGGAATCCCCAAGCCGGGCCAACCAAGGAAGGGAAAGCGCGGCGAATTGGTCATGCGGCATTATTCATTAAAGAAACGGAACGAATACCAGCATAATTTCTGCATGGCTGGATTCAAATGAATTTTGAACCCGGACTCTGATTGGAAGTGTCGCCACGCCGCGAGGATGGCCGGGACAGACCGCGATACCGGCTGTCGCGGGCTTCCATTCCTGGCGTCCGAATGGGGTATGAGTGATTGCGGGATGTTTGAGCGGAGGGTTATCCCCCAGCCAGGGGTGTTTCCAGCCGAACTGGGAGGTTCCCCCGGGCTTGGCCGGAAAAGCTCGCTTATTGGACATGATGCCGCCACGTTGGTTGCCATCCATGTGCGCTGCTGATAACCGGGATATCCGGATGGAGCCGTGACCGACGTCAAAGGCGGGTGCCGGATTCGTCGTGGTTGCAATATGCCGATAAGGTCTGGGCGGTGTCGGATGTTGGAGGGAGGTCGCTATTTCTCTTGTCACCCGCCTGCAGCCGTTTCAATGTATTCACCGGGGATTCGTGGCTTCCATTCACACAACCAAACCGCGCAGTCGGCTGGGCCGGGTTGCCTTGTTGCTGCTGGCGATCAGTTGTCTGTTCACGGGCATCTGGGGTGGCTTGCTGCGGGTGCCTTTGCGGCTGCCTTTGCCGGTGGATCATGCCAATTGGATCAGCTTCCACGGACCAATGATGGTCTGCGGGTTTCTGGGCACGGTCATCAGCCTGGAGCGGGCCGTGGGCTTGCGCGCGTTGTGGACTTTTCTTGCGCCGCTGTGCGCCTGCGTGGGGGGCGGCGCTCTGGCCGCGGGCGTGTTGGCGCCGTGGCCGCGCTGGTTGTTGATCGCGGCGAGCGGGGTGTATGTGGCCGTGACAGTGCGGATTTTGCAGATTCAACCGAACCTCTCCAACACGGTAATGGGGTTGGGGGCGGTGGCGTGGACGGTGGGCAATCTGCTTTGGGCTCTGGGGCAAAGCATCCCGCAGGTGGTGCTGTGGTGGCTGACGTTTCTTTTGCTGGTCATTGTGGCGGAGCGGCTGGAATTGTCGCGGTTTCAAAAACCCTCCCCGCTCGCCCGGCCGTGGCTGGTGGTCGCATTGGTGTGGTTGGGGATCGGGCTGGTGCTGGGCGGTGCGGTCCCACGGACGGGCGGGCTGGTGACGGGAGCGGGGCTGCTGGTGCTGGCGGGGTGGCTATTGCGCTTCGATCTGGCCTGGCGCACGATCCGGCATCCCGGGCTGCCGCGTTTCATGGCAATTTGCCTGTTGAGCGGGCATGCCTGGCTGACGTTGACCGGAATTTTGATTGCGCTCCGCTGGCCGCAGAGCAGTGGTGTCAGCTATGACGCCACGTTGCATTCGTTTTTTCTCGGGTTCGTTTTCTCCATGATCTTCGGCCACGCACCGGTCATTTTTCCGGCGGTACTGGGGTTGCCGGTACAGTACCGGTGGACGGCGTATGTTCCGCTGGTGGCATTGCACCTGTCGCTCGGAGTAAGGTTGTGGGGGGATCTGGCGGGGCGCGCCGATTGGCGCGGTTGGGGCGCAGCGGGCAATGCGGTGGCGGTGGGCTTGTTTCTGTTGAACATGGCCCTGGGGTTCGTCCTGGCGGGGGCCGCCGCCCTGCGGATGCAGCGCCGACGTCGGCGCCAAACCGGGGCTGCAGCCGGTTGAACCGGCCTCCAGCCCTGGCGGCGGTGCAGTCGCCCCTGCGCCGGACCCGACGGCGCGAACTTCAGCCCGGTTTTACCCCGGCTTTTCAAATCAATCCGGGGCGGAGGCGCGGGCAGGTCCCGCGTCGGATCCGGCGGGCGGCCGCGACTTAATTATGCGCCACGGTTCCCGCCGGTACGAGGTCGGGCCAGGTCGGGGATTTCTCCTCCGATCCGGTTCGGGGCGGGACTGGATCCGCATCTGAACGGTACGGCGCGGCGTAGCGTTGTTGCAACATGCGCAGATACGGCTCGTAATGGCGGCTCACATAGCGGCAATAGGCCTCGTCGCCCCGCACCCGTCTGAGCCCGGCGACCCTGGTTTCCTCCAGCAGTTCCCGGATCATTTTCAGGAACTCGGGCACATCAATCGGCTTCTCGATCAGCCCTTCTACACCGCGGGCCACGGCCTCCTCGTGTTGTCCCCACTCTGCGGTGATGGCAATGGTTGGCGTAAACGGCTGTGTCAGGGCGAGGGTGTCGAAGAGCGCCCAGGTGTTGTCCGAGCCGAGATTGATGTCGAGCACAATCAGGTCAATGGATTGTGCGCGGAATATCTCCGTCGCATCGCGCGCGTCGCGCGCGGAGAAGACTTCGTAGCCCTGGGCTTCGAGCAGTTTTTCCAGCGAGACGCGGACTGATTGGTCATCATCTACCACCAGGATTTTGGATTTCATAACATTTGCCTTTGGTTGTTTGGTTCGTGGGGGCATGTGGCGCATTGGTTGTGGGTCAGCGTGCCATGGTGGTCAGTTCGGATTTGCGGAACGCCCGCTCACGCAAGGATTCGGAAAGCAGCAGCCTGAGTCCGTCCAGCAGGGCGGCTGGCGTTAGCGGATGGTGCAGAATCAGATCCGCCATGAGCCGCGAGCGGTAGTCCAGTTTCACCTCGGGTTTGCAGGTCAGGATCACAGGCCGGAACGGGTCCAAATCGGTCAGCGCCTCCAGCAGGTTGGAGTGCCGGGGGGTGCCTCCTTTGGCCTCGGCCGGCGCGCGGTAATCCAGGACAATGGCCTTGACCGGCTGCGTGCGCACCAGTTTGAGGGCTTCACGGCCATTCGCTGCGAGCAGCACCGTGAAATCCGCCGCGTCCAGAATCCCGCCCAAGGATTCGCGAACGGTAAAGTCGTTACTGACCACCAGAACCCGATGGCCAACAGGATTGATTTTCATGGCTTCACCTTTTCAGTTGTGAGTTATGGTTTCGATAAAATCCGGTTTCCAGGGCTTCCGCATGCCGCGATGAACCAGGTGCGGCTGGCGTCCGGGGCGCACATGGATGCGGAACTTGAATGGGCTGAACCGGGCCGGACCAGGCGGCGGGAATTCAGCGGTTTGTGCATGCCGCGCGGTCAAAGGGAACCCCAGCGCGGCCAGGTCGTGATGGTGGTTTGTTTTCATGTTGGTTCTCCTGTGTCGGCGGCGCCGCAGCGTCGCTGCTCCGGGTATAGCTGGGTTCGTGCCAGACCGGCGCGGTGGAATCAACGGGTGAAATTACGGGGAAATTTTAGCAACGCGCAGTCCGTCGGACGCCATCCAGCGGTTGATTCGCCACCAGTGCCGGTTGGATTTGTGCCAGTCGATCCCCCCGGGCACGGCAGTTTGGATTCGTGTCAGCCGGGGGAAGCCGGGCTGGTGCGCACGGCCGGTGAACTCAGATGGGCAACGAGTTCTCTCCCGTCGGCGAATGAGGGCGCAATCGGGGTTCATGCCGGTTGCGCACCAGGCGGCGGCTCGTCTTGTCAAAGATGGAGTGCTCGACGCGCAGCGCGGCGAAAGCGACGTCGGAATACACCGTGTCATACAGGTCGCTGGCAAAGTGAACGCGCGGCGCGAGCCGTTCAAAGGCCAGCGCAAACAGGGCGGCATCCATTCCGACGGCGACTTGTGCGCATGTCGCGTTGGTGCCGGTGACCTGGTTGTTGGCCAGGCTGTGGAGGTAGTACACCCGCTTGTCCGGATACTCGAGGCAGACCCCGATGGTGTCCTCGCCCTCGAGCGGCATGGTGGTGTTGTTGCCGATCAGCAGGTCGCCGATCTCCACCCGGGCCTGGGAACGATGTTTCTGCTCCAAGTAGGCCATGGTCCTGGGGTGGATGGCGTACACGTATTTCGAGGAGGCCCCCAGTCGGGCCCCGAGCTTGACGTTTTCTTCATGCAGGACCAGCAGGCCGTGCGGATAATCCGGCAGTTTCATCACGGGTTCCATCACGGACGCCAGCGATTCGCGGTGTTGCAGGGAGTTTCCGGGCAGCATTTGCAATGTGCCGTTGACCACCTGTCCGGTCCGGTCCCACACCGCCTCGGTCAGAAACTCCTGACGCGACCAGGTGATGATGGGTTGCCAGCCCGAGGCGGGGACGGAGGTGTCGTATTCAAAATGAATGATTTCTGTCGGCGCGCCGTAGTTCTGGAATCCGTGCCACACCCACAGGTTCACCACCCCGGGGTTCATGCCGGAACTGAGAATGTGCGGGGCCTTGCGGGGCCGGTTGCGGGTGAATTGCGCGTCGGCCACAACCTCGGCGATCCCGCGCTTCACCTCATTCAACGCGGTGTTGACGTATGCCACGCCCAGCTCGTCCGTGGCCGCCAAAATCGGGAGGGTGTCCAGATCGGTCAGGTCCACCACAATGTTGATCCGCTTTTGCTGCAATAATTCGTGGTACGCCGCCGTGTCCTCCGGAAACTGAAAGGCCCGCTGGATGAATTCATAGCGCAACGTCCCGTGATCCAGGTAGGGATTGCGCGTCACCCGGTCGCTGGGATCCACCAGCACCAACTGGCCAAAATCATTCCGCCGGGCCGCCATGCGCAGCAGAAAGGCCTGCGCCACATGCCCCGAGGCCCCCAAAATCAATACCTGCGGCTGTCGTGCGGTCGCCCCCGTTCGCTGGTCTGGCCAGCCAAAAGATCCGTCGATCCGGTCGGCCCGCCTGGATTTTTGTCCGGTCGTCCGCCGGGACATCAAACGCCTCGGGCGGCCGGCGGCCTTGGCGGAGCGGAGCGGTTTGACACTGTGAAGATTTTTCTTTTCGGGTGCGGAGCTCTTAGCCATGTCGGATTACGATTTCGACCATTCGAGTTTTCATTTGAATTTGAGTTTCATCACCTTTGCTTGTCACTTGCCGCCCTCGCGCGCCGGGGCGGTTCATTGTCCGGCGTCCAACCCGCGGCGTACTCCTTGAAGCGCGCGACTGGCACGTGGCGGTCTGGCGATGAGGTCCCGTCGAGCCAGCCCCGACCGTGAATCCGGTCCGTTCGATTTCCGTCTGCATCCACCGTGGCGACCATGCGCCCGCGCGCGCAGGCCGGGCGCGTCCGTTGTTTCGCAGCGGCACCGTTGGCTCGAATTACACCGTGGGCGGGGGAACGATTCCACGCGGCAACCGAAGTTCCGGGATTGCGCATCCCCACGCAGCTTGCAGGCGCATTATAAGTTCCGCTCCGGGGTGTGTCTCGTACATTTTGAAAATTTTCGCCCGGACGTTCCCGTTTGCCATTCGCCGTCGAAAACTGCGTCACCCGGGCAACGCGCGCTTTATACCCGGACGACCCGGAAACGGACTTCAGCAACGGCGAGTGGATGAGGACCGTCCGCCGCGGCGGAGGGTTTCGTGACCACGTCGGCGGGCGTCAATCATTCCGCGAGGGGGAGCGATTGGCCTGTTGCGGAGACGCGCCGCCTGCGCCGGGTTCTCCACGGAGGGGACGGGCGTCCGGCCTCACGAATCACGATGTCCATGCGCTCCTCACGCCAAGGTGACACCTGCACTTTCCGAACTGGCGACGTGCAGTTGTTCTTCCGGGATATGGTTATCACTGGATTGATTTTCATGACGGCTGCCGGTTGCGGCGCCAAGCGGGTGTTGGACGTCGCGTGGGGTGGCCAGCCAGGAGCGTGCCAGAGAACCGCTCGCATCCGCGTCCCACGATCGTGTGAGAATTTCGCGTGCCCGGCGGTCGGCCTGGGCGATTTCGTTCCGCGGATGGTCTGATTTGTTTCACCCGCTCCGGCAGCTTGAAGCCACATTTATCCGGACTGCGTGCGGCGGCCCCGGAGCAGGGCAGGGGACTCCCGCCAGGATTTTCACGGGTTCACGCGGCTTTCGGAGGTTGCCGATGACGGGTATTGACTCCAGAGCCGTTACCGCGTCGAGCCACCGTCGGGTTGGCACATGGCCCGCTAGGGAGTGATGCATCATGATCGGGTTTGGATTGATTATTGGAGTTGTGGCACTCGCCGTTGTCATCGTGGTGGATATCGTTGTGCGTTTGGTGGTGGCGCCCCATCGGCATGATCAATGGACGGCCAGCCTGCTCGACAGTTTGATTGAGCCCGCGGCGGACGAGCAGCAAAACCGGAACTTTCCCGTGGGCGCCGCCATGGATGAAACTTTGTGCGAAAGCTTGCTGCTCCATTTTGAACAGTCCGTCGCCTCCCGGCAAATTCTGGCCGTGCTGGCGGAGCCGGGCGGCGGGCTGCTGGAGGCGGAGCTTCAGGGAACGGTGAACCGGCAATTGCGCGGCCGGCGGCGGCGCGAACTGCCGGTCCCGGCGCTCCGGCAGGTGACGTTGATTTTGAAACGCGCCGGCCTGGTGGCGTCCCAGCGGGGGCGATGGGAGCTGACGATTGCGGGCAAGCGCCTCCAGGCGTTGCTGGAGGCGCGGGCCACGGCCCCGGCGGCGGGCGGACGTCCCGCCCCTGTTTCTGCTTTGCGCGCAATCTGAGCCTCGGCTACGCTCCCGCCACCGGTTGATGCCCGCCAGAATTCCATCGCGACTCACGGAATTGTTGCTCCTTGCAGCGGCCATCATCCTCGCGCTTGTGTGGGCGGAACGGCTTGCCTGGCGGCAAATCGGCGCACTGCGAGCGGAAATCACCCCCGCCCACCTCGCGCAAGTGACGGCCGACTCCGCGGCCACGGAGCAGTTTGTCGCCGCAACCCACTCGGCGCTGGCGCGGGTGCGGCAGTTTTTGTTGCTTTCCTTGGTGGGCCTCCTGGTGAGCGGCACTGTCATTCTGATTTTGATTTACCGCCGTATGATTACGCCCCTGCGCACCGACCTGTCCGAAAGCCGGGCGATCATCGAACGTCAGGAAAAACTGGCGTCACTGGGCGTGCTCGCCGCCGGCATCGCGCATGAAATCCGCAACCCGCTGACGGCCATCAAAGTGCGCGTTTTCAGTTTGAAGGCATCTGCGCACGTCGCCGCCTCGGATCACGAAGACCTGGAAGTCATCGAAAACGAGATAGATCGGCTGGAACGGATCGTCCGGGACTTCCTGCAGTTCGCGCGGCCCACCGAGCCCAAACTGCAACCTGTGGCCGCCACCCGGCTGTTGCAGGATGCGGCGGCGCTGTTGTCCGCGGATCTGGCCAAGCGCGGATTGCAGCTCCAGTTGGAGCTGGGCACGGAGGGGACGGTGCTGGCGGACGCGGACAAGATGAAGCAGGTGTTGATCAACATGATTCAGAATGCGGCGGAAAGCACGGAACGCGGCGGCACGATCACGCTGCGCACCCGGGTGGAAAAGCGCGCGCGGAACGGGCGCGCCGACCGGGTCCTGGTGCTGGAGGTCAGCGACACGGGCCGGGGCATTCCCCCGGAGGTTCAGAACCGGATGTTCGATCCGTTTTTCACCACCAAGGAAAGCGGTACGGGTCTGGGGTTGGGCATCGCGGCCCGGATTGTTGAGCAGCATGACGGCGCTATCCACTATCAAACGGAATTGAACCGCGGCACCACTTTTAGCATCGTGCTGCCGCTCGCGGCGGATCATGAAAGCCAAGCCTGAAATTCTGTTGGTGGAGGACGACACAAACATCGCCTCCGGGTTGCAAAAGGTGATGCGCGCCAACGGCTACGAGGTCACCACGCTGAGCCGGGGGGACACCGGCCTGGAACAGGCCATCGCACAGGCCTTTGATGTGGTCATCACGGACCTCCGATTGCCGGGCCTGGACGGGCTGGAACTGGTGCGCCGGCTGCATCAGGTCAAACCGAAATTGCCCATTATCCTCATCACCGCGCACGGTTCCACCGAGGTGGCCATCGAGGCCACCAAATGGGGCGCCTTCGATTACGTGCCGAAACCTTTTGAAGTCGAGGAATTGCTGGACTTGATTGCCAAAGCGCTGGAGAGCAGCCGCCTGATGTCCGAGCCGGTGGACATGGGGGAGGCCGTCCCGGGGCGCACGGCGATCATTGGCAACAGCCGGATCATGCAGGGAATCTACAAGGAGATTGGCCGCGTCGCGGCCACCTCCGTCACGGTCCTGATTCGTGGCGACACCGGCACCGGCAAGGAATTGATCGCCCGCGCGATCTATCAACACAGCAATCGTGCCGCCGCCCCGTTCATCGCCATCAACTGCGCCGCCATTCCGGAGACCCTGTTGGAGAGCGAGCTGTTTGGTCACGAACGGGGGGCGTTCACCGGCGCTGACGCGCGGCGCATCGGCCGCTTTGAACAGGCCAATGGCGGCACCATTTTTCTGGACGAGATCGGCGACATGGACGCCAACCTTCAGGCGAAACTGCTGCGGGTGCTGCAGGACAAGACGATTCAACGCGTGGGCGGACGGGAAAACATTGCCGTGGACGTGCGCATCATCGCCGCCACGCACCGCGACCTGGAAGCGGCGATTCGCGAACGCTTGTTTCGTGAAGACCTGTTTTACCGGTTGAGCGTGGTCACGATCAAGCTGCCGCCGCTGCAGCAGCGCCAGGAGGACATTCCCGACATGGTCCGCTATTTTCTGCGCCGTTACGGGCCGGAAGCGGGCGTGGCTTCGCCCGCCATCACTCCGGAAGCCATCGCGCACCTGCAGAGCCAGGACTGGCCGGGCAACGTGCGCGAACTGGAAAACACCGTGCGCAAGGCGCTGTTGACGGCGCGCGATTACGCCATCAGCCTGGAACACGTCAAAGGCGTGCTCGCCAGGGCGCGCGCCCCGGCGGCGGTCTCCGCCCAGTCGCATGCCGCCTATGTGACCGCCTTGATGGATCAGGTCGAGCGCGGAGAAGTTCACAATGCGTTCAGTAAAATGCTGGCCGACCTCGAACCTGAGCTGTACGCGCAGGCCATTCAACGCGCCCGCGGCAACATCACCAAGGCGGCCCAGTGGTTGGGCGTAACCCGGCTGAAAGTGCGCGAGAAACTGAAGGAGTTCGGACTGTCACACAAACGCGAACCGGAAGCGTTGTGACCGGCGAACCGCGATGACGCTCCGCATTGCCGGCCGGGCGGCGGCGCGTGGCGGCTTATCAAGTGAATTAACGGTTCTGGTGATTTCTTTCCTTGAATTTCCGACGGCAACCTTTAACCCTGAGCGGCGTTGGTTTTGCGTTCGCATTCTCAATTGAAATTCTGAATCACACTGAAGCACCCATGGCCTATCAACACCTCACTCCACCCGCCGGCAACAAAATCTCCATCAAGGCCGGCCAGCTCACCGTGCCCCACGACCCGATCATCCCCTTCATTCGCGGCGACGGGACCGGACCGGACATTTGGGCGGCGAGCGTGCGGGTCTTTGATGCCGCGGTGCAAAAGGCCTACGGCGGAGCGCGGAAAATTTCCTGGTTCGAGGTGTATGCCGGCGAGGCTTCCAAGCACAAATTCGACAACTGGTTGCCCGACGACACCGTGGCCGCGTTCAAGGATTATCTGGTGGGCATCAAAGGGCCGTTGACGACGCCGGTCGGCGGTGGCATCCGCTCGCTGAACGTGGCGTTGCGTCAGATGCTGGATCTCTACGTCTGCCTGCGGCCGGTGCAGTATTTCCAGGGCGTGCCCAGTCCGGTGAAGCATCCGGAAAAGGTGAACATGGTGATCTTCCGCGAGAACACCGAGGACATTTACGCGGGCATTGATTATCAGGCCGGGTCGGTGGAGGCGAAAAAGATTTTGGCCCTGCTGCAACAGGAACTGCCCGCGGCCTTCAAGAAAATCCGGTTCGGCGGCGAGGCGGCGGACGCCGTGGGCCTGGGCATCAAACCGGTGAGCAAACCGGGCACGGAGCGCCTGGTGCGCGCGGCCATTCAATACGCCATCACCAACGGACGCCAGAGCGTAACCTTGGTGCATAAGGGAAACATCATGAAGTTCACGGAGGGGGCCTTCCGCGACTGGGGCTATGAACTGGCCCGGCGCGAGTTTGGTGCGGCGGAAATGGACGGCGGTCCGTGGTGTAAGATCCCTGCAGGCAAACCCGGGGCGGGAATCGTCATCAAGGACGCCATTGCCGACATCACGCTGCAACAGGTGCTGACCCGGCCGACGGACTTTGACGTGATTGCCACCCTGAACCTGAACGGCGATTATCTCAGCGACGCCCTGGCGGCACAGGTCGGCGGCATCGGCATCGCGCCCGGCGGCAACATCAATTACCTGACCGGCCACGCCATCTTTGAAGCCACGCATGGCACGGCGCCGAAATATGCCGGCAAGGACATGGTCAACCCGGGGTCCGTGGTGTTGTCCGGCGAAATGATGCTGCGCTACCTGGGGTGGATCGAGGCGGCGGATTTGATCCTCCAGGGCTTGAACGGCGCAATCAGCTCCAAAAAAGTCACCTACGACTTTGCGCGTTTGATGGACGGGGGCACCGAGATCAAGTGTTCCGCGTTTGGGGACAACATCATTGCTCACATGTGAGCGGACCGCGCGCCCTCCGGGGTGGCGTGCGGCGGGGCCGGGGATCGCCCCGCGCGGTCACTTGTAGAGCCGCGGATTCTGCCTCCAGTCCTTGTCCTTGTCGAATCCGTATTCGGTCACGCGCGGGCGGCGCTCGCGCAGGCGGACGGACTCAATGCCGCAGTAATGGCCGGCAGACAACCGGTTTTTGCCCACGCATTCCAAACGCAGCGTGTAGTTCCCCGGGGTCGGCCAGAAATCGAGCAGGTGAAATTCGTGATCGGCGAGGTTGTCGCCGTAAAAATCCAGCGGCTCGCCCAGTTTCACGCCATTGAGGAGGGCCTGGTATTTTCCGTAATCCTCCGCCCTGGTGGCCCGGAGGAGCAGGCGCAGCGGTTCTTGTTTTTGCACGGCAAAACTGAATTCGACCCAGGCGTTGTCCGCGGATGGCGGGCGATAAAAGAGTTGCGGGCCCTCGTAGAAATCAAGCGGCTGGCGGACCGCCGCCCCTGCGCCGTGGTGCCGCGCATCGGCGAAGTCGCGCGCATGGACGATCAGCCGCTCCAAACTGGGCAACGCTCGTGCCCGGGCGTCCGGCGCGCGGGCGCTGAACGTCGGCGTGCCCGTTTGATACCAGAACGCCACGCTGGAGTAGTCGTCCTCGCGCTCGTTCCAGCTGGTGGACTTGTGCTGTGGATTTTCGTCGGGAGAAATCCAGCCGAAGTGCTCGAACGTTACCTTGATCCCCCGGTTGAAAACCAGCGGATCGTGAATGTGCCACCGGTAGGCGCTGGTGTGTCCGCCCACGATGCCCCACTGATCAAAATACGGCACTCCGAAGTACGGTGTGCTGGTGGTTTTCAAGCCCCAGGCCGAGAGAAAATAATCCTCCGTGCCCGTGCCCCAGATGGACGGCTGGGCTTCGCCATCAATGTAAATCTTCTCGTCGCCTTCACCGAACCAGGCCGGGCTGCGGGTCCGCACGGCCAGCACCGTGCCGACATAGTGCCCTTTGCCCTGCGTCTCCAAAACCACGTAGTCCTGGCCGGGCGTGGCCGGATACTCCTGCCGGTACTGCGCATAGAAGTAAGGGGTGTTTCTCGGCAGCCGCTTTAACTTGATCCAGTCAATGTTGTAATAGAGCAGGTTGAGCGGTTTCTCGCTTTGATTGACGATTTCGACACGCGCCGCCTTGCGGAAGGGCATGCGCCAGAAACAATTGTAGGAATCACCATCTTCCACGATGACCGGGGTGCTGATGACTTCGCGACGGCGGCCAAAACAATTCGCAAAAAAATCCCCCACCGGCGCCTCGACGGCCGGGCGCGGATCATGGTCCCAGTAAATGCGCAGCAGCAATTCCTGATGATTTGCCGAACCTTCCCGAGCCCAGGCTTGCGGCTCCGGTCCGAGAAACGTGAGCCAGATGTGCGTGATGACGCCCGGCCCGTCTTCCTCCAGCAGGACGTGCGTGGCACCCGGCGGCACACGAAAATTGTCATAGTTGCTTGCCTCGTTCCGGTCCCCGCGTGGCGCCGCCTTGGGATCATGCCGGTTCTCGCCACCGTCGCGCCGGTTTTCCCCCACGCGCATCGTGGAGGTGGACCGCATGGAGCGACCTTCCTGCGGTTGGGCCAGACGCTCGAGATCGCCGGCGCCCGCCAACCAGGGGAGGACACCGCCGAGCAGCGCACAGCCGGCCATCATCCTCGTGAGGGGACTCCAGTCGTGGCGGCGTTCGGATTGCATGCACAGCAGCATGGCGGTGATGGAGGCCGTCCGGCAAGCCTCCGATTGCGTTGCCCGAACCCCGGAGCGGGAATCGCCGGTGTTGCCCTGTCCACCAGCAGCACGGCTTGTTCCGGCGGCACGATCGCGCAGCATCATGGGTTGGTGCCCTTCACCCTGAATGGGGCGGGCGTGGGGCTCGTTGGGACGGGCATGCAAACACGGCTGGATTTCTGACGCAATGCGGTCCAGACTGCCGCCATGCTTTCACGTTTGACGATGGAACGCTCGCTGGGCGCCGCGTTGCTGGTTTGTGGGATCGCGTCCCTGCCCGCGGCGGAATCAACCACTGCCCGATGGGCAGCGCGTCCCAAGGTGCTGGCCAGGGAGGTTTTCATCCGTCACGACCGCGGGCGTCCGGCGGTCACGGGCTTCGTCACCTATATCAGCAAGACGCAGCCGGTGCTCATGCACTGTTTCGGCCGTGAAGATTATTCGGATGGTTACGACGATTTCGCGGTGCAGATCAGCACGGACAACGGGCGGACCTGGTCGAAGCCCGAGCTGCGCTGGCGGGGAACGAATGTGCCGGAAGGCCGGATGCGCTACGCGGAGCCGGCGGCGTTTTTTGATCCGGACCAGGAAAAGCTCATCGTGCTGATTGATCACACCCTGTATCCCAAGGACAAACTGAACGTGGATGCTGAATACACGCTCGAGCTGAATCTTTACGATCCGGCCAAAGGCGAGTGGACGGAACGGCGCGAATTGAAATTTCCCGGTCAACGCTCACCGGCCATGAGCTTCTCGTTTCCGCTCAAAACCACCCGTGGACAACTGCTCTTTCCCGGCATGCGCAAGACCCTTGACGCCGCGGGGCGGGCCGTACATTACCAGAACACGTGGGCGCCGGTGGACGAGGTGGTCACGGTGATCGGGCAATGGACCCCTGACGGAGCACTGACGTTTCGACTCGGACACCCGTTGAACATTGCGCCGGAACGCAGCTCGCGCGGGCTGGATGAGAATGCCCTGTTTGAATTGCCGGACGGACGGATTGCGGCGGTGTGCCGCGGGGACAACAGCGCGTTTCCGGACAAGCCCGGTTACAAATGGCTGAGTTTTTCCCGTGACGACGGGGTCACGTGGTCCGCGCCCGAACCGTTGCCGGCCACGGGCGGGCCGCCGCTTGAATCCGGCGCCAATGGTTCGGCGCTGTTTCGATCCCTCAAGAATGGCAAACTCTACTGGCTGGGCAATCTGGCGTTGCGCGGTGAACGCGCCAATGGCAACTGGCCGCGCTCGCCGCTCTGCCTGGTGGAAGTGCAGGAGACGCCTTTCGCACTCAAGCGCGAAACCATCTTTGCGGTGGATGAACGCAACTACAACGACTCGCCGCGGGTGCAGATGTCCAATTTCCGCTTCTATCAGGACCGCGAAACCGGAGATCTCGTCATCTTTCTGTCGCGCTATGGGGAAGTGAGCGAAATGGAATGGATGGTGGCGGATTACTATCGTTATCGCGTGGAACTGCCGTGAGGGCGGCGCCGGGGCGCCGGCGTGGCGCCGGCCGGACGGAGGGGACGGGGACCCCGGGCAAGGAAATGCGTCCCGGCCCGCTGCCCGGCGTTTGCCTTTCCGTGGCTCCGGGCGCGGCCATTTTGCAATCCGCCGCGGTCGTTCCGGCAGCGGCTTTATTGGAGATGGACCACGACGGCCGGCGCGGCGGCAACTTATGCCCTGCATTAACCGCGACGAAAAGTAGTGAAAAATTTCACAAAGAGTCTTGCAGTGGGAGGGATGAGTTAGTAAAACCTTTTTCCGTTGCGGAGCGGGTCGGGTTGAATTATTCCTCCACCGCGATTTTTCCTGGAAAGTCGGCTTGGCGTTAAGCCGATTTTTTCATGGGGCGTTTTGTTTTGTATTCATTTGTTGTTGCGACGGACTGAAAGCGATTTGCGATGTCAGCCATTTTTCCGAAGTGGACCAATAAGCTGCCGTTGATGATCATCATAGGCGGCACGTTGACAGCCGGGGCTGTCACGGCGGGAGTGTGGTATTACTTCACGCCCAAATATTTTCGAGTTGGCTATCAACCCATCCAACCGGTGGCCTTTTCCCACGCCACGCATGCCGGCCAGCTGGGCATGGACTGCCGCTACTGCCACAGCACGGTTGAGAAATCCTGGTTTTCGAACATCCCTTCCAGCTCCACCTGCATGAACTGCCACAATCAGGTGTTGAAGGATGATCCGCGGCTGGCCCTGGTGCGGGAGAGCGCGGCCACCGGCAAACCGATTCCGTGGGTGCAAATTCATCGCGTGCCCGATTTCGTGTATTTCAACCACTCCGTTCACGTGAACCGCGGCATCAGCTGCGTGGAATGCCACGGGCGCGTGGATCAAATGGAGGAGGTGTATCACGCCAAATCATTGAGCATGTCGTTCTGTCTGGATTGCCACAATGATCCGGCCTCGAAAGTGCGTCCGGCGGATAAAATCACCGATCTCGGTTGGACTCCCAGCGAAGATCCGAACGAAGCCGCCAAGCGGCAGGAGGCGTTCGGCAAAAAATACGTCCACGATTTTCGCATCGAGTCCATGAACAACTGTTCCGCCTGCCACCGATGAAAACCCCTCCTGCTTCCGCGCGTCAACTCCAGTCCGGCCGCCATTACTGGCGCGGATTGGAGCAATTGTCCGAAACTCCCGAGTTCAAGGAGTTCCTCGAGCGGGAATTTCCCGCGAATTCCGATGATTTTTCCGATCCGGTTTCCCGGCGTCACTTTGTCAAAATCATGTCGGCCTCCCTGGCACTGGCCGGCATCGGCCTGGGCACCACGGGTTGCCGCCGTCCCGAGGACAAGCTGATGCCGTTTGGCAGGGCGCCGGAAAATTACACCCACGGCACCTCCCAATACTTCGCCACGGCCATGCCGACACGCAGCGGGGCCGTTCCTCTCGTCGCCAAGTCGTACGAAGGCCGGCCCATCAAGCTGGAGGGAAATCCGCAGTTTCCTGGCGGCAATGGCGGCACGGATCAATTTGCGCAGGCGTCGATTTTGAATTTGTACGACCCGGATCGGGCCATGCGCTTTGCCAAGGGCGCCGGCGCGAACCGCGCGGTGGTGACCGCCAGTGAGGCCACGGAATTTTTGGCGGGGCAGGCGCGCAAATTTGGCGCGAACCAGGGACAGGGGCTGGCGATTTTGGTGGAGCACAGCCACTCCCCCTCCCGGCAGCGCCTGCAACTGGAAATCAGCAAAAAATTGCCGCAGGCCAAATGGTACCGGTATGACGCGATTGACGCGGACCTCCCCCAGCGTGCCGCCAGCCGGGCGTTTGGCCGGCCCGTGCGTCCGGTTTTCCATTATGACGCGGCCGACACGATTCTGTCGCTCGATTGCGATTTTTTGGGGAACGAAGATGAAGCCTTCAGCAGCATCCGCAAGTTCACCCGCCGCCGCAAAATCTCATCACCCGACGACAAGTTAAACCGGCTCTACGTGGTGGAATCGCTGTTTACCGTGACCGGCATGAACGCCGATCACCGGTTGCGCGTCCCGGCGGGTTTGGTTCTGCCCGTTGCGGCCGCGCTCGCGGCGGAGCTGGGGATTGACGCGGGCGATCTGGCGGCAACGGCCAGGTCACAGGTGGACCCGAAATGGATCTCGGAATGTGCCAGGGATTTGCAGGCAAACGCGGGCCGGGCGCTGGTGGTCGTGGGCGTGGGGCAACCGTTGGCCGCGCATCTGCTCGCCGCTGCAATCAACGAAAAACTCGGGGCGATCGGCAAGACGCTGGAGCTGGTTGCCGTGCCGGCCACCCCTTTCGCCGGACTCGGCGAGCTGGCGCAGTCGCTGCAGCGCAACGAAGTGGAAACCCTGGCCATCCTTGGCGCCAATCCAGTGTACAACGCGCCGGCGGATTTGAACTGGGCGGTCGCGCAACGCAAGGCGGGGACCGTCGTGCGCCTGGGCTATTACGAGGATGAAACGGGAGAGCAGGCCGACTGGCACTTCCCGGAAGCGCATTATCTGGAATCGTGGGGCGACGCCCGCACCAATGATGGCACTTTGGTGCCCATTCAACCGTTGATTGCGCCGTTGTTTGGCGGCGTGACGGACCTGGAATTTTTGTCGCGCCTCGCCGGGTTGCCGGAAACCAATCCGCACCGCATCGTGCGCGCGACGTTTGCCGGCCTCACGGGGGACGCCTCCGAGGCCGCCTGGAACAAATTTCTCCATGATGGGTTCGCCGCGGGCACTGCGTGGCAGCCGGTCCGCGCCAGTCTGGAGGCCGCGGTGCTCCGGGAAGCGGTCAGCGGCGCGGCCGGCACGGTGGCCGGCAAGGAGAACCTGGAAGTCATCCTCTACCGGGATGCCAAGGTGGATGACGGTCGGTTCGCCAATAACGGCTGGTTGCAGGAGTTGCCGGATCCGGTCACGAAGATCACCTGGGACAACGCGATCCTGGTGAGTCGCAAGACGGCACGCGAACTGGGAGTGCAAAACAACGAGGTGGTGGAAGTGTCGGTTGGCGACCGGAAAGTGGTTGGACCGATTTGGACGCAGCCCGGCATGGCGGATTTCTCACTGGGCATGGCCGTGGGCTACGGGCGCCGCAAGGCGGGCCGGGTTGGTCTGGGGGCGGGTTTTGACGCCTACCCACTGCTGCACAGCCGGACTGGTTATCTCGCCGCCGGGGCCAAAGTGCGGCGACTGGGGCACAAGTATCCCATCTCCTGCACCCAGACTCATTGGAGCATGGAAGGGCGGGCGATTGTCCGGGAGGCCAATTTGCAGCAGTTCAAGGCGCATCCGGATTTCGCGCAGAGGATGAACGCGCCGGAGGCGCCGGACGAATCGCCGATGTATCCCAATCCGTTCGACGATCCCAAACGGCGTTCGAAGCTGCACCAGTGGGGCATGGCGATTGATTTGAACACCTGCGTGGGGTGCAGCGCGTGCGTCATCGCCTGCCAGGCGGAAAACAACATTCCCATCGTGGGCAAGGACCTGGTGGCCCGGGGCCGCGAGATGCAATGGATGCGGATTGACCGGTATTTCTCCGCCAGTGCCCGGCAGCACACCTGGGGCGAATGGTTCAAGGACGAGACGTACAAACGCGATCAGGATCAGCAATTCAACGAGTGGATTGACAACGTGCAGGCGGTCAATCAACCGATGCTCTGCCAGCACTGCGAGGCGGCCCCCTGCGAAAATGTCTGCCCGGTGAACGCCACGGTGCATGACCACGAGGGGCTGAATGTGATGGTGTACAACCGGTGCGTGGGCACGCGCTACTGCTCCAACAACTGCCCGTACAAGGTGCGCCGGTACAATTATCTGGATTACAACAAGCGCCCGCTGTCGGAGTTGAAAGGCCCGTTCTACGCCACCGCACTGCTGCACACCACGGACGACGAGTGGGACTTGAAACGCTGGTGGCGCAACCCGGAATCCGGCATGCGCTCGGAAGAGGAGTGGGATTTGATCCGCATGCTCAAGAATCCGGACGTCACGGTGCGCATGCGCGGCGTGATGGAAAAATGCACGTTCTGCGTGCAGCGCATCGAAGCCGCGAAGATCGCCCAGAAGGTCAAAGCGGGCGAATCGGGCGACGTGGTCGTGCCGGATGGGGTCATCAAGACCGCCTGTGAACAAGCCTGTCCGGCGGGGGCGATTGTCTTCGGCAACATTGCCGACCCGGACAGCCGGGTGGCGAAACTCAAGGCGCAGCAGCGCAATTACACGGTGCTGGACTTCTTGAAGACCAAGCCGCGCACCACGTATCTGGCCAAGGTGCGCAACCCGAATCCGGCCATGCCCGATTACACGGAGGCGCCGTTTACGTTCGAGGAGTTTGAATCAAAGAATGGAAACCCTTTTCTGCATGGAGACAGTGAAACCTCGTCACATTCCAGCGCCGGGAGCCCGGAAGGAGCGCACTGATGTCTGAAGTTGCCACGCACACCAAAGTGCCCGCCACTCCGCTGGAGTTGATGCGGGAGCCCCTGGTCGCCAACCAACGCAGCTTCGGCTGGATCTCGGACCGCGTCAGCGCCGTCACCGAGGGGAAGACCCCCAAATGGTGGTGGGCGGCCTTTGTGCCCAGCCTTTGTCTGCTGGGGTTGCTGGGGGCCATGTTGTATTACCAGATTGCCACCGGCGTGGGGGTCTGGGGCAACCAGCATCCCACGATGTGGGGCTGGGACATTGTCAACTTCGTCTGGTGGATCGGCATCGGCCACGCGGGAACGCTGATTTCGGCGATCCTCTACCTGTTGCGACAGAAGTGGCGGACGGCCGTCAACCGCGCCGCGGAGGCCATGACCATTTTTGCGGTGATGTGCGCGGGCATTTATCCGGCGATTCACGTTGGCCGTGTTTGGTTTGACTGGTGGCTGTTTCCGATTCCCACCTACCAGGGGCTCTGGCCGCAATTCCGTTCCCCGTTGATGTGGGACGTGTTCGCCGTCTCCACCTACTTCACCGTTTCGGTGCTGTTCTGGTACGTGGGACTGATACCCGACCTGGCGATGCTGCGCGATCGCGCCAAGACCAAACTCAAGCAGTTTCTTTTCGGGCTGTTTTCCTTTGGCTGGACGGGCTCCAACCGGCACTGGAGCAATTATGAAAAGGCCTATTTGATCCTGGCCGGACTCTCCACCCCGCTGGTGCTGTCGGTACACTCCATCGTGTCCCTGGACTTTTCGGTCTCCCAGCTGCCGGGCTGGCACACCACGATCTTTCCGCCGTACTTCGTGGCCGGTGCGGTCTTCTCGGGATTCGGCATGGTGCTCACCCTGCTGATCCCGCTGCGCAGCATGTGCCACCTGGAGGACATCATCACCAAACGGCACATTGATGTGATGTGCAAAGTGACGCTGGCGACGGGTTGCATTGTCAGTTATGCCTACATTATGGAATTCATCATCGCCTGGTACAGCGGCTCGGCGATGGAGCGGTTTCACTTCATGAACCGCGCGCTGGGCCCGATGTGGTGGGGCTGGGTCATGATGATGAGCTGCAACATGCTCGTGCCCCAGTTGTTCTGGTTCAAGAAGATCCGCCAGAACCTGGTCGTGGTCTGGATCCTCTCAATTTTTGTGAACATCGGCATGTGGTTTGAGCGGTTCGTGATCGTGGTGGTGGGCCTGTACCGGGATTTCCTGCCGTCCAGTTGGGATTACTACAAGCCGACCTGGGTGGATGTCTGCACCTATCTGGGCACGTTCGGTTTGTTCTTTACGCTGTTTTTGTTGTTCATGCGCTTTCTCCCCATGATTGCCGTCTCGGAAATCAAGGGCGTCACGCCCCAGGCGGACCCCCATCATCCCGAGGCGGGCGCGACCGGAGGACACTCTTGATGAGCACCCACGCAAAAGCCTTTGGCCTTCTGGCTGAATTCGACACGACGCCGACGGTACTGCACGCCGCGGAAAGAATCCGCGACGCCGGCTTCCGCAAATGGGACGTGTTCACCCCGTTTCCCATCCACGGCATGGATCGCGCCATGGGCGTGAAAAATTCCAAGGTGGGCTGGTTCGCGTTTCTGGGCGGAGTCACCGGCTACACCACGGGCATGCTGATGATCTGGTGGATGAACGCGGTGGACTACCCCATTCTCATCGGCGGCAAGCCGATGTTCAGTCCGTTTGGCGCGTTTCCGCCCTCCTACGAATTGACGATTCTGTTCGGCGCGTTCGGGGCGCTGGGCGGGATGTTGTTTCTGAACCGCCTGCCCAAGTTGCATCATCCCCTGCTGAAACACCGGCGGTTCGCGCTGGCGACGCACGACAAATTCTTCGTGGTGATCGAAACCTCCGACCCCAAGTATTCCGAGACGGAAACCCGCAAACTGCTCGAGGCGGCCGGCAGCAAGCGCATCGAAATGGTGGAGGAATAATGCGCTACTTTATCATCACTTTGGGCATCCTCATCCTGGGCGTGGTGCTGATTGCCGGACGGCGCGGCGATCTCTCGCGCAATCGTCCCATGCAGATCTTCCCGGACATGAAGCGGCAGGCCAAGTTGCGGCCGCAGACGGCCAACGGCTTTTTTCCCAATGGCTTCAGTTCGCAACTGCCGCCGGAGGGGACCATCGCCCAGGAACAGCCGCTGACCGTGGGAGGCCGGGCGGTGTATTCGTTTGAGGACGCACCGGTGAATACCGGCCGGCAAACCGGCTCGACCAATTTCATTGCGCTCAATCCCTTCCCGATCACGGGCGGCTTCCTGGCCCGCGGCGAGCGCGAGTTCAACATCTATTGTGCTCCCTGCCACGGCCGGACCGGGGAAGGCACGGGCATCACCAAAAAAATCGGAGCCATGGCCGTGGTCGCCAATTTGCACGACAAACGCATCGTCGAATTCACCGACGGGGAAATTTTTCACGTCATCAGCCAGGGCAAGGGCGTGATGCAGGGGTATGCGTCACAAATTGCCGTCCCCGATCGCTGGGCGATCACCGGTTATTTGCGGGCGCTGCAACTGAGCCGGCTTGGCAGCGTGGACGATCTTGCGCCGGAATTGCGGGCCAAACTTCAGTAAGCGTATGAGCCAACAAGACGAATTTTCCAATGTTGATCCGGTTGCCCGGCCGCTGAATCTGGCGCGCTGGCGCCACCTGCCGCTGCAGTTGATCGCCGGAGGCCTGCTCATCGGGTTGATCGGGCTCGGAGCGGCCGCGGCGGGGAAAGCCGTCACCAGTTTTCTGCTGGCGTATGTGGTCGCGTTCATGTTCCTGCTCAGCCTGGGGGCTGGCGCGTTGTTTTTGGTGCTGGTGCATCACCTGTTTGATGCCGGCTGGTCGGTGCCCATCCGCCGGTTCTGCGAGCATCTTTCCGTCGCAGTCTTCAGTTTGGCGCCGGGATTCTTCCTCCCGATCGGGATCTTCGCCAAAAAGATTTATCCGTGGTTGAGCTGGAATCCGCAGCTGAATCATGCGCTGCACGCCAAACAACCTGTCTTCACCACAACCGGTTTCTGGCTCGTCTCGGTCGGGACGCTGGCCATCCTCTGGTTCCTGTCCTGGCGGCTGCGGGCCTTGTCGGTCAGTCAGGATCAGGACGGGGCCGCGCATTGGACGCACAAGCTGCGGGTGACGGCGAGCATCGGGATTTTTCTGTACGGTTTTTCGCTGACCTTCGGCGCGATCATGTGGATGAAGGCACTGGAGCTGGCCTGGTTTTCCACCATGTACGGGGTTTACTATTTCGCCGGTTGCGTCTGGCTGGCCCTGGCGGTGGTTTACGTGATCACGATGATTCTGGACCGGCAGGGGATCATTTCCGATGTCCTGCATGAACACCAATACTACTTTCTTGGGTCGTTGCTGCTGGCGTTCACGGTGTTCTACGCCTATGTCACCTTCTCGCAATATTTCATCATCTGGAACGCCAACATGCCGGAGGAAACCTTTTACTTCGTTGTGCGCGAAAAGGGCAGCTGGTTCTGGGTGGGCATGGTGATTATTTTCGGCCACTTCTTCCTGCCGTTCCTGGCCCTGCTGCGGATTGATGTGAAAAGCAATTTCGCCATCATGGTCCCGCTGGCGCTGTGGTCCGGATTGATGCATTTCGTGGACATGATCTGGTGCGTGTTTCCGCCGCATTTTCGTGCCGGCTTCCCGGTGGGGTGGGGCGTGGTGGCCCTGGGTTTGACGGCCGGCATGATCGGAGTCCTGATGTTGAAATTTTTGAAGGAGTTTCATCGCACCGCACCCTTCCCACAAAAAGACCCGCGCCTGATTGAGGCGATGGGCTTGTACCATGCGCCGCTGGTCGGCGGGGCCGCTTCCGGGAGCGGACTGGGAGGGGCTACGGCGCGCACCGGAGGAACCAACTGATGGACGAGGCTTACGAATCTGAAGGACACGGTTGCGGCAAGAATTTGCCCCGCATCCTCGCGGTGGTAGGCGCCTGCCTGATTTTCGCAGCGCTCGTGTGGAAGACCCGGCAATACACCACCCCCGTTCCGCTGGACGCCCACCGCGCCGCCGAACGCGCCGCGGCGCTGGCCGAATTGCGCGGTGCGGAGGCCGAGGCCCTCAACCATGTGGGCTGGGTGGATCAAGCCAAGGGCATCGTCCGTCTGCCCATTGCCGAAGCCATGAGGCTGGCCGAGCGCCAATGGCAAAACCCCGCCCAGGCCCGGGCGATTTTGCTCGAACGGGTGGAAAAGGCCTTTTACGTGCCGCCGCCGCCGCCGCCGCCGCCCAGTGACTTTGAATAACTCCCGGTTCCTGTCTCGATGACCGCGACTACCCTTCCATCGCCCGGCCCGATTGACCGGTCGTGCCGCTCGCCCTTGTTTGCCCTGTTCGGCGGTGCCGCCGGCTGGCTGGCACTGAGCTCGGCGTTCGGCCTGGCGGCGGCGATGACCTTTCATAATCCGGCATTGTTGGCGGGTTGTTCGGTGCTTACCTTTGGCCGGGCCTATCCGGCCTGGGCGCATTTGTTCATCTATGGGTTCGGCGTTCCCACCGCCCTGGGTGCGGGGTTGTGGCTGTTGGCGCGCCTGGGCCGGATTAAGGCGATGAATCCGGCCTTGATTACTGTGGGCGCCAAATTATGGCATGTCGGGGTGCTGGTGGGATTGCTGGGCATTGTCACCGGGGACAGTTCGGGCTTCGAGTGGCTGGAACTGCCGCGTTACGCCGCCGTCATTTTATTTCTGGCCTTCATGCTCATGACGGTGTGGCTGTTCATGACCTTTTCCTGGCGCGCGGAACCCCGGCTTTATCCGTCGCAATGGTTTGTCCTGGCGGCGGTCTTCTGGTTCATCTGGATTTTCTCCACGGCGGTGTTCTTATTGCAAATGCATCCGGTGCGCGGCGTGGTGCAGGCGGCGGTGGCCTGGTGGTTTGCGGGCAATCTGCTGAACGTCTGGCTGCCGCTGGCGGGTCTGGCCGTGACGTTTTATGTGCTGCCGAAACTCAGCGGCAAACCGCTGCACAGCTATTATCTGGCGCTGTTCATTTTTGTAACCGTGGCCCTGTTCGGTTCATGGACGGGGATGCCGGTGCAGGCGCCGTTGCCGGCCTGGATGGGCATCTTCAGCAGCACCGCCGCGGCGTTAATGGTTGTGCCCGCGCTGGCCCTGGGGATCCTGGTGGTGAAAACCAGCGGGGGCGGCGACCAGCCGCCCTGCTTCGGCGGCGTACTTTGTTTTGCCAAGTTTGGGGCGTTCATGTTGATCCTGGCCACGCTGCTCGCCGCGGTGGCGGCCTGTCCGGTGATGGCGCGCGTGACGGAGTTCACCTGGTTCACGGAGGGGCAGGTGCTGTTGCGACTTTACGGTTTCTTTGCGATGACCCTGTTTGCCGCAGTGTATCACATTCTGCCGCGCATTTCGGGCCGGGAGATCAGTCCGCGCCGCGTCCGCGCGCATTTCTGGCTTGCGATGCCGGGAAGTTTGTTGCTGGCGTTGCCACTGCTGGCGGGCGGGGTGCGGCAGGGATTACGGCTGGCGGATGCCGCCGTGCCCTTTCAGGAAACCGCCCGCGCCGCCGTGCTGTGGGTGCGGATCAGCACGCTGGGCGAGACGTTGATTGCGCTGGGAGCGCTGGTGTATTTGGCCAATGTTGGCTGGCTGATTTTGAGCCATTACCGCGCCCTGCTGAAGCGGGAAATGACCGATGCGCTGGCCTGGCAACCCGTGGAGGTGAAGTCGTGAAATCCGGCAGCCTGGTGTTCCTCACGGCGTTTGTCGCGCTGGCCTTTTCCTGGACCGGCTTCGTGCTGGTGCCGCAATTGCAACTGGGGCGTCTGGAGGCGGCCAAGACGGTGCCTGCCGGAGACGCTTATCCCGTGGCGCGTTCGGGACAGGCGAGGCAGGGCGCGGAGGTTTATCGCTCGCTCGGTTGCGTCTATTGCCACAGCCGCCAAATCGGGCAGCAGGGCACGACGGTGGAAGTCACGCTGACGAGTGTCGGAACGAATGCCGCCAATGTCCTCAGCGCCATTCAAAAAGCCGCTCCGCATCTGGCGGCAACTGCCTCCTTGGCCAGCGTGCCGCAGGTGCTGGGGCAGGTGGCGGATACGGCGCTGGCGGATGACGCGGTCACGGCGATTGCGGAAGCCGGCGGCGAAGCCACGGTTGCCATTTTGCCGGACGGTCCGGACATCCGCCGGCGTTGGGGACGCCGCCGGAGCGTGGCGCAGGATTATCTCTACGATCCCGTGGTGCAGCCGGGCATCCGTCGCTTCGGGCCGGACCTGACGGACGCGGGCGCGACGCGCGCGAGTGCAGAATGGCAATTGTTGCATTTGTATGCGCCGAAAACGGTGGTGCCGGATTCGACCATGCCCGGTTACCCTTTTCTGTTTGTGGAACGGAAAATCGGAAAAACCCCGGCGCCTGACGCGTTGCCGCTGTCGGGAACATTCGCGCCGCCGGACGGGCACGAAGTGGTCCCCACCGAGGAGGCGCAGGCGTTGGTGGCGTATCTCCTGAGCCTGCGCGCGGATGCGCCGTTGTATGAATCGCCAGTAACTCCGCCCCCCGCGCCGGCGACCAATGGCGTTGCGGTGGCCACGAAATGAAGACTGAAACTTCCCAACCGACCGGGACGGGCGAAATCGAGCCCACCGTGACCATGACCGCCATTCCGGTGTGGCTGATGGCCTTGCTGTTTGTCCTGTTGTTTTTCGGCGCGTGGTATTTCGATCTGTACGGCGGTTGGTTCGATGCCCGGGTTTATGCGCCCTATCGCTCGGTGCCGGATCTGGCGCGGTATCAGCCCAACAGTGACCCGGATGCTAATTTCGTCGCCTTCGGCAAAAAGCTGTACAGCGAGAATTGCGCGGTTTGTCACATGGAAACCGGCGTGGGCAACCCGGCCAACGGTTGCCCGCCGTTGATTGATTCGGAATGGGTTCACCATGAGGCGCCCGACCGGATGATCATGCTCATTTCCAGGGGGTTGACCGGTCCGATCACGGTGAATGGCAAGGTTTACAATACTGGCACAATGTTGGCCGTGGGCGACTCGTTGCCGGGCGACGAAAAGGAAAAATCAGCGAAGATTGCGGCGATTGCCTCCTACGTGCGCCGCCATTTTGGTGAGCTGCCGGGCGTGGTGAAACCCGATCATGCGGAAGCCGTCCGCGCTGGCATCAAGGATCATTCCGGCTACTTTACGGCGGAAGATTTGATGAAGGCCCCCTAAAGGGGAATGGGGTGAAGCGAGGGATGGCGGCGGGCCGGCAGTGTCGTAAGCGCCTGATGACTCGCATTCGATCAAGTGCTTCGCACCCACAGAAACATTGCGTGGGCGTGTCCCAACGATGGCCCTCCAACCCCGGCGTGCGAACGGTACGCAAACCGCTTTTGCGCAAAGGCGGCAAGACCTTGAGGCTGGCGCACAACCCCACCACGACCAATTCCACCCCGCGCTCTCTCCTGGTAATCAACTTCCACGAAAGTCCCGACAGACAGACGTTGCGAATCGCTCGCGGTGCGTTGCACCTCGGCCATCCCAGGCATCACGCTCCGCATCCATGCGACCGCTCTGCAGGAACGCGGTATCCACAGCCCTACCGTTTTTCTTCAGGATACGAACACAGTCTTGCGGTAATGGTGGCGACGTGCCGGCCTTGAAACCGTGCCATGGCGAGTTCTTTCGCGCTGGGCTGCCGGGTGCCGTCCGCGCCGGCAAGCGTCCCCGCACCCCAGGGGGAGCCGCCGCGGATCTCGCTGAGATCGGTCAATTCCGGACAGGAGTACGGCAGCCCGACGTAGATCATGCCATGGTGCATGAGGGTGTTCACAAAGCTCATGATGGTGCTTTCGTTGCCGCCGCCCGTGCCGGTGCTGGTGAACACACTGCCCACTTTTCCCACCAGACCCCCCTTGACCCACAAGCTGCCGGTCTGATCGAGAAAATTCCGCATCTGCGCGGCCATGTTGCCGAAGCGTGTGGGGGTGCCGAAGAGAATGGCGTCGTAATTCCCCAGCTCCTTGGGATCGGCCACGGGGGCGATTTGATCGAGCTTCACCCCCAATTCCTGCGCGCGTTCAGTTGCAATGGTTTCCGGCACCCGCTTCAAGGTGACTTGGACGCCGGCGGCTTCGCGGGCACCGGCGGCGATGGCGTTGGCCATGGTTTCAATGTGGCCGTACATGGAGTAGTAGAGGACGAGGAGTTTTGTCATGACTGGATGTTCAGTTGGTTGCGTTTAGTTCAGATCAAACAAGAGTGCTTCCGTGGGTTGTGAAGCCATGAACGTCAATAGTCCCGGTATTTCCGCACTCGCCCCATCACCGCTGGCGAGAACGGCGCGGCTGGAAGATAACAAACCCGTGTCCATGTGCAACCATGCGTCCCGCCCGCTCCGCTTTGTCATGTCCGCTTTGTCACTGCAAATTTTCAGCGCTGCACCAGCGACGGAATTCCCCGTAGCGGCTTGTCGCGTGGCTGGCTGTCGCCATTGGGCGCATCGCCTTCGTCGCCGTTGAAACGCCAGACGCCGGGTTCCATCAACAACACCAGGTCAGGAATGTCGCCCTCCACCCGCCCAACGAGCCCCCCGTTGAGCCAGTCGAGGCTGAGGTTGCGTTTGGACAATTTGTAGCCGGGCACCCGCACGTTCAGGCCGACGGATTCGGCCGGCACACCGCGAAATTCAAACCGGCCCTCGGCATCGAGCACGGCTTCGGTGTGATCCCAGGCGACTTCGCGTCCGAGGAACAACCGGGTCTGCGCGGGAACGGATTTGCCGTCGGACAGCACCACGCGCCCCGCGACGCGGTAGGCGGGTTGGACTTCAAGCTTGCCGAGCTTGAGCGTGCTCCCGGTGGCGCCGGTGGTAAAAAACTTCATGGGCACGGCGCCACCCGCGAGGGAATCCATCTTGGCATAGAGGACAAATTCCAGTCCGGGTGGAACATTCGGCAGGAGAAAGAAACCGTCCTTGTCGGTGGCGAGTTCATCGCCGCGCAGAAATGCGCCGTACTGACGTTCCTTGGTGACCAGCCCCATGACGACGTCTTTGACGGGCTGGCCGTGGCGGAAAATCTTCCCGGTGACGGTGACACCTTCCTGCATCCGCACCAGATGATCTCCACCGGGGGTGAGGTCCACCCAGCGCTTGGCGACCCCGCGGCCTTCAACGGTCGCATGCACGCGGTCAACACCGTTGGTGCAATAAAGCCAGAACTGGCCGTGCTCATCGGTCACCGCCAGCGGGTCCACGAACCGATCCGTGCCACCCCACGAACTGCCAGTGCCGTAGCTGACTCCTTCGGGGCTGACGGTGGCTCCCGCAAGCGCCTTGCCCGCTGCGTCCATCACCATGCCGGTGATGCGCGTCGGAGATTCAAGTTTCGCCGCACTCAGGTGCGCGAGGGTGATTTTCATTTCGCCCGAGGCGGGGTCCGTCTTGCTCATGAACTTGGATTCACAACCAGGGGCAACGACGAGCAAACGAAAGAGGAGGCCGGGATCCAATGCCGCTATGGTGAACTCGCCCTGCGCCCCGGTCCGGGCGCTCTTGCCGCAATCGGGGTAGCACGAGGGGCAAACGACTGCCGAGCCGGTCCGGGGGCCGGCGGTGTAGATGAAGACCGTGGCGTTGGTGACGGGCGTGGCGTTTTCAAACAGGACGCGACCGCGAAGATCCGGTCGGGCCGTGTCGGCAGGAGCGAAGCGCGAACTGAACGCGAGAGCGGTGGCGCAGAGAAGGCAGGAGAGGATTGGTTTCATAATGATGACGGGGGGGTGGTTTATTTCCGGGCAAGAGCCCGGTGCAGCGTGGTGGCAAGCCGTTCGCCTTCGAGATCGCGGGCGGCCATGCGGCCTTCCGGGTCGAGCAGAAAGACGGCGGGCAGGGTCGTGAGGTCAAACTCCGCGCTGAATTTGGCCCGGCTTTCAGCGTCGAGCCAGGTTTGGGTGCCCTTGAAATGCTCTGCGGTCGCGATCTGCCGCGCCGTATCCCGATGGTCATCGAGACTCGCCCCGACGATAACCAGGCGTGGGTCGGAAGCATATTGCGGCGGCAACTTTTGCAGGGTGGCGAAAAATTCCCGGCTGCGCTCGGACCACGCCGCCCAGAAGACGAGCAGCACATGCCGGCCCTTGACCTTCTCGAGCGTGAACGGCTGGCCGTCGAGAGTTACGGCGCGGAAACTGACCGGCGGCGAACTCCTGACCGGAGCCGCGTCCTTGAAAGCCACGGCAAGCGTGCCGAGATCGAGCGGACCATCCCCCTCGGGCACGACGACTTCACGAACCAGCGAACCAAGCTCCGGTTCATCTCCGAACTGATGGCGACGGTTTTTGTCATCCGGCTTGGTGACGCGGAGGCGCAATTCGTACGTGCCCGGGGGCACATCCTCAACGCGGAACGACCCGTCGGACTCGAAAGTGAGACCGTAGGTGCGGGCACGGCGGGCAGTGTCCGCTTGTTGCTGTGCTTGATAAGAGGCCCGATTGGCTTTCGCAAAGGCCTCGAGGGTGGCGTAGTCTTCCCGATTCACGCGACCGCGCGTCGCCGCCATCGGCAACCTGAGGGAGAGCGTGTGAATGTCCCTGAACCAATCCACCGCGACATCGGCCGGTGCCGGAACCGCCTGCCCCGTGACGACGCGACCGGGTGTGTAGTATTCGACACGATTGGTCTGGCCGGCAGCGACGACAATCGGCATCTGGTACGTCTCGGTGATGGGCATGCCCGACGTGTCGCGGTGTTTGGGTTGTACCCAACGGTAGAGCTTGAATGTGCCTGGCGGCACCTGCATGAACCTAAACCGCCCCTCCGCATCGCTCGTAGTGTTGTAACTGAGGTGGTACCCGATCTCTCGCGACCAAGCCAGCGTGGTCAGCATGATGTTCACCCCGTGCCGTGGTTTGCCAGCAACAAGCAAACGACCTTCGACCACGCCATACGCAGCGAGCTGCGCCCGGCCCGAACGGCGAAGATCACTCATGGGGCTTTCGAGGAAACCGTTGGTGTACGCGATGACGACCGGAGCGTCCGCCGGCACGCTGGGGAGTGTGAGGTTGCCTTCGGCATCGGCCTGTTCCTTTTCCAACCGATCGCCGTAGTAGCGATTGGGCGCGTTGATGAACAGGCTGCCATCGTCCGGCGCGGCGCGCGTCCAGAGCCGCGCCCCGGCGGCGGGTTGGCCGTCGGGTTGGAACACCGTGAGTTCGCGGGTGCCAGTGGTGCGGTGCAGCGCGAGTTCCAAATCCTGATGGCCGAAATCAAAGTCAATGGATTCGGTGATGAGCGACTCGTAGCCGTCGGCTTCGATCTTGAGCTGATAGCTCGGATACATGCCAACCTGGAAATCCGACCGCTGAATTTCGCCGGTGAATTCACCTCGCTCCGGCGTTGCCAGCGGCTTGAAGGGTGGAGCCGCGCCCGCCAATCGCACAGCCACCGATTGGATTTTCACCGGAGCGCGGGTCCCGGCGTCCACGGCCCGGACGTGGACACGGATCTTTTGCGCGGCAGTTTTGCTCAGAACGATGGTTTGTTCCGGCTGTCCACCGGCGAGCTTGATTTTCAGGTTCGCTCCCAGCGAGAGCGAACTGGCGTAGGCGGTGACGGTTTGCAACGGAGCATTGCTCCATACGATACGGCCGGCTTCATCGGTCTTGCCGGTCCAATCGAGGATTTGGGCCGGGGTTCGGTAGAGGTCAATGTGGAATTCCACGTCGCGGAGCGGCTGGCCGGACTCGTCGGTGACCCGCGCGGTCCAAGGTTTGGCGGGCGGCAAAACGATCCGCACTTCCGCCATGCCGGGTGCGACCTGGGCGACGACCGAGGTGGTGGCGCGGTCGGCGCGCGACGCGGTGTAAATCCATTGGCGCGGCGCCCGATGGGGCCGCTCGAACTTGCCGGCGGCGTCATTGGTAAATTGCCCCACCCGCACGATGTTGCCGTGACCGTAACCTTCGTTGATCGTGACACCCGACAGCGGCTGACCGGTTTCGTCCACCACGAGTCCGCGCACGGTGACGCCGTCGCGGAGTTGGGTGACGGCCATGCCCGCCTGGAGTTCCGCAAGCGCCACCACGGGACGACGATTCAGTGGGTCGTCCGCGTCGGTCGAAAATACTTCTCGCGAATCATCCGGCCGGACGAACGTGACTTCGACCTTTTGCAAGTCGGACGGAAAACGATCAAAACTCCAGTGTCCCGAAGCGTCAGTGGTGGCGGCCGGGGATTGGGGATCACGCTCGGATAATTCAGAGTATTCATGCGCGAGCCGCTCCGTGTTGCCCAGGGTGAATCCACGGTAGGTGGAACCGAAGAGTAGCACACGGATGCCGGCGAGCGGCGCGCCGCGTTGGTCCCGCACCGTGCCGCCAATGCTCGTGCCGCGTTCGAGTTTGATGGTCACCGCTTCGGGCAACCCGGCATGGACATCCCCCGCGGACGAGGTCCACATCATGGCACGTTGGGTAAAGTTTGGGTGGGAAGCCGAGACACCGAAGTTACTCATTTCGCGGCGGGATGACTCGGGAGCCTCCGGAAACCGCAGAATGAATTGGCCGTTCGTGTCAGTCAGACCTTTGACTTGTGGTTGATCCCATCTCCTGAGGTGCGGCGCATAAACCTCCGCGCCGGGCAACGGCTTCCCGTCAGGGTCCAGCACGGTCACCGTAAGCGACCGGACCCCGAGTCCTGGCTTGAGCGGCTCAGGTTGCGGGTCGGCCCCAGTGCGGAGTGTCATCTCTTGCGCCGCCGGACTCTTGTTCCCGGAACCATCCGCGCCACCCGTTGATTTCGCTGGCTTGGCAGTTTGCGCGTCGGTCAAGCCAATCACCGCCAGTCCGACGATCAACGCCAGCGCAAGTCCGCCCCAGCGTTTGCCGGGGCGAAAGCTGGCAATCATGCGAATGCGTTGGCGCAACTGACGCTTGTCTTCGAGAATCCCGACCAGTCCCGGCGCGGTGGCGCGATGGGTGAAGTGTTCCAACAGGTGCAGGATGGTGCGGCCATACTCGCGACTCTGATCGCCTCCGGCGGCTTCGAGCGCGAGGGCGTCGCAGGCCAGTTCACGGTCGGTGCGCCAGCGAGCGAAGCCGAGCCAGATGAGTGGATTGAACCAATGCCCGATCTGAAGCAGCGTGATGAGCCAGTTGAGCGGCAGGTCGCGCCGTTTGAGATGCGCCAGTTCGTGCAGGAAGACGAAACGCAGTTCCTGGGGTGTGAAGTTCGCGGCAAAATTTTCCGGCAGCAGCAGGCGCGGGCGGAACCAGCCGAACAGCGCCGGGCTCGACACTTCCGCGCTCTCAATGATTTCCAGTCGGGACCGGACCTCCAATCGGGCCGCACATTCCTCCAGCAACGCGCGCAGACCGCTGTCGGTGTTGGGTCGCCAACGCCGACACCGCCAGGCAAGCCGGAGAGAACAGATCAGCACGTAACCGGTCAAAGCCGCGACGCCTGACAGCCAGATCCAAAAGAGCCAGCGCATCCAGGAAATCTGCGCCGCCGGTTGCGACGGAGATGCCGGAAGCGATGAGGTTTCCATCCGCGGCGCGGAGGTTGGTTGATTTTGAGATGTAACTGCGGTTTCGACAGCGGGGCGCGCCAGGGACGGCGACGCAACGATCGGACCAGCCCCATCCTGCCGGGCAACCGGCGGAGAAACCAAAGGAGATTGGACGGTCGAGCCCGGCGCGGTGGCCGGCGCAACAGCGATCGGTTTCCACCGAGGCAGCAGGTTGAAAATGCTGGCCGCGCTGCCGGGTGAAAATGGCAGCAACAGCCGGACGACGACCAGCAACCACAATGCACAGCGCCAGCGGGGCGGGAGTTGTTTGCGGAAGAGCCATTGCACCGCCAGCACCAGGACCACCAGCACTCCGGCTTGCAGCGAGACGCGGCCCAGAGTGGTCAGATAAAGTTCCAGGTTCATGACTTCCTCCGGTTCGATTCTGGCGTTTCACGTTCCAGCAATTGCCGGAGTTCCGCCAACTCAGCCCGGCTCAGCCGCCGCGACTCGACAAAGTGCGCCAGCATCGGCTTCAACGCGCCGCCAAACACCCGTTCGAGAAACGAGGCGCTGGCGGCGGCCACACACTCCCGCTCCGTCACCAACGGTTCATAGACGTAGCGGCGGCCTTGCGCTTCGTAGTCCAGCGCCGCTTTGCGGACAAGCCGCGCCAGCAGCGTCTTGGCGGTCTTGGGATGCCACGAAGGATCGGCGGCGGCGAGGCGTTCGATGATTTCGCTGGCGGTGGCCGGGTGGCCGGCCCACACGGCGCGCATCACCTCCCACTCGGTTTCTGAAATGCGGGGAATCGGGTTTGCACTCATGGCTTACAATTGTAAGCGTATAAGCCTACACTTGTAGTCTTGCAAGCAAATTCTCCGGCAAATTTATCCGGCCGGGATTGCGCGGGAACTGCGGAGGGCAATGGCCAGCCCGCCGGTCAGACTCAGTCTCCCAGTAATTTTTTCAACTGGTCCTGGGCTTTGTTCGCGCGGAACTTTTCCTCGGCGGGCGCGACGAAGACGAGTTTGGCCAGCTCGAACCATTCGCAATAGTTGGCAAGGTGTTTTTCCTCCACGGGATCGGCGCGGCGGTCGCGGCATTTGTAGGCCACGGTCGGATCGTAACTCACACAATTGAGGCAGACCTTGAGGTTCGCGCCGCAATCGCACGTCTCCGAGCGCCGGGCGAACTGCGGTTCGGATACTCCGCGCCGCACTTCCAGCAATGTCGGGTCGCCACACTCATGAGTTGATTTTACAACGAGCGTCAATCGCGCCAAGCTTTCCCTTCAGGGCAAACGCATCAAAAATGGCTGTGTTTGGACAATCCGCGCCCTGGAACATTTCCAGGAATGATGAAGCTCCAAACCATTCGTCGTCCCCTCACCCGGCCTATCGTTCACCCTCTCCCCATCCGATGGGGAGAGGGAAGGGGTGAGGGGCCTCACTCAATTCGGCTCCCCCGTCACCACATTTGACGACGTCCGCTTCTGCAACCATAGAATGTCCTTGTTCCCGGCTTGGCCGCGGCTGCCGTTTTGCTGAATCTTTGCGCCCACTGCCGTTCGCGGATCCGTCCACTTGTGAATCTCGGAATGGCCGTCCGCGAAGGCGATGCCACAGGCGAAGTTGTGATACGTGCCCGGCACGTCCACCCAATGGGTCGGAATCCGCATCGAAACCGCGAACTGCGCGTCGTTGATGCTATGCTCATCCTCATCAAGCAGAACCCACAGATCCGAAGGCGCGGGCTTGACCATGTCCGCGAATCTTCCGTAGGTGCGCCAAGGCTGGTTGGCTGTGTGGCCGTAAGTGCCGGTGAGCCACACCCCATCCACGGCTTGCAACGGTGGCAACGGCTTGGTGCCCACGGCCTGACTCATCGCAAAAGTCCGAACACGCGGTTGTCCGGTTTTGCGAATCCCAAGATGGCGGACTTCATTGACGGCGCCATCGAGGAGGGATTGCGGACACCGGGAGCGATTGAGGCAACGGCGAAGTATCGCGGCGGTCCGCGCAAAGTGACGCAGGACGGCGGCACGTTCGTCCGACCCACGATTGTCCACTGCGATTCGTTTGCGCATCCGCTGGCCAATCGCGAGTTCCTTTGTCCCTACGCCAGCGTGGTGCCCGTGCCGCAGGCCGACATGCTCAAGCAGATTGGCTACACGCTGGCCGCCACTGTCATCACGAAAGACCCCGCATTCGTGGCGCAGGTCATGGCCTATCCGCACATCGAGCGCTTAAACATTGGCCCGGTTTCCACCATGAAGATTTCGTGGGATCAACCGCACGAGGGCAACATGTTCGAGTTCCTCTGGCAGCGCCGGAGCATCGAGCGGGTGTGGTGAGCGGGCGGAATGCCGATCTCCGATTTAGTAATTGGCCAGCCATGTTCAACTTCGGGCCAGGAGGCCGGCGCTCCAGCGCCTGGAAAGCCGTACGACGGTTCAGTGCGCGGATGCGGTTACTTCACCGAATCCAACACATTGACGCTCCAGGTCACGCGGCTCGTGGGCATGATGAGTTCTGGCGACAGATAACTCCCGCCACCAAATCGGCACAGCCTGCCGTCCCGGGCCAGCGCATAAGTCGTATCGTCGTAGGAACGAACACGAACCGCAATCCAATCCTGACGCGCGCCAATTCGGGTCATTGGGTAGGAGTTGCTAGGTCGGCGGGCGTGGACCGTACCCTGCCTCCAGAGTGATCCATCCTTGCGGATGGCCAAGGTGCGAATCGAATATTCGCTGTCCAGCACCGTCCACTTTCCGCCTTCCCAAAGCTTCTGCAATTCGGTGATTTTCGTGGATTGGTTGTCTGCCCCGAGACAGTTTTCTCTCAGATATCCCAATCCCCAGCCGGTTCCATCGGCACACGCAAAGACATCGCTGTAGGACTCGCTCAGAATAAGCTCGGGCTTTGCCGGCAGCGTCGCAATCTTCTGCGGCTGGCCACGGATGTAACCCTTGACGACGCCGTGGCTGGTGATGGGATAAGCCCGTCCCCACTTCCAAACACTGAGGTCGCGCTTCACGGCTAAAGATCCCGAAGGAAACGCGGCAATAAAATCCCAGTCGTTGTCCGGGCCCAATTGGACCGGTGCATCCACGGATTCCGGTAGCCCGTCACCCAACTGTTGATAGCGATTCTCACCCCAGCCCCACAGCGTCCCATCACGTTTCAGCGCCAGGAAATGGGTGGTACCGGCCGCCACCATCGCCCAGTCGGCGACTTCGCTCAGTCGGGTCAGCGTCATTGGCGTTTGCCGCAGCTTGTGTCCTTTGAGCACCCAATTACCCGCTCCCGCCGGAACCCAGGCATTCGCTCCTTCTGTTTCCCACCAACTGATCCGCCACAAGGAGCCATCGCCTTTCACACCCGCCCCGTCGTACTGTGACAGCGCCAGGTCCACCCAGTTCGAGCCCAGGAATTCAGCGTGTGGATGGTGAATCTTTGTGATTTTCCAGCCCCATTCCTTGCCAGTCCATTCACCCACGTATGGTTCGGTTTCTGACTCACGCAGCGTCCACAGGCGTCCATCCGGCAACAATGCCAGCAACCAGCCGCTGCGAGCATCCGCGGCAATTACCGGGCGAACCTTCCCGCTCAAACGGGCCGCGCCGGCTGGCGGTTCGAAGCGCAGCGCCAGCTCCCAGACTCGATGATAACACGCGGTGGCGAGAGCGGCGGTGAGCAAGTATCCCGCACTCCAAACCAGAAGATTGCTTCGCCATAAACTTGCGCCCGATCGCACGTGACGGAAGTTGCGGAACGAAATCGCCAGCAACAGGAAAAGCGCTCCGAGCATGAGGCTGAGGATCGCGAACACATACGGTCGGCTTGCCTGCACCAATGCGGTTCCGGTGAACAGAAGCAGAAGCCAACCGCTGATCAGTGCCACCGCCAGCCAGCACCGCCCGCGCCACGCGAGGAGGCCAAACGCAAACACCAAGCTCACGGCTCCGGCGGCCGGCAACCCGATGCTTCCTTCCCACAAAGTGTAGCCACCGATGGTGGGTGGACGGATCAGCAACCAGTGGCTCAAGAACACCACTGCCGTACCCAAGGCAATGGTAATGGCCAACGCCTGCAAGAAGTGCCGGCTCAGCGTCGAGGCGTAGAGCGCAATGAGGGTGATGAGCACACAACCGAGAGCAAGGCTGACGTTGTCCACCCCCACCAGAAGACCGCCAACCGGCAGGCCAAACGCGGACTTGAGCACGTGGATCAGGCCCATCGGCAGCGCGCCCAGCAACAAAGCGAACAAGCCGACACTGGCCACCTTCATCAGGAATTGCCTCACCCGAGACACCGGCAGGCACAGTTGTGATTCCAAAGTTGCCAGCCGGCGTTCCTCCGCCACCGCCGCGCACCCGATCATCAGCGGCATGAGGAACCAAAGTAGCGAGAATCCCTCGAAGGCTATATTCCACAGGCTGTCGCGCTCGACGGTGGCCACCTTCTGAAATCCCAGCACTGCGATGTTCACGACAAACAAAAGCGCCGCCAACATCATGGTGACCTGCTGAAGTTGAAATTCCTTGCTCAACAACGCCACGGTCGGGTGCGCGCGGCGTCTTGCGGCCGGGGACTGGTTGGTGCGCCGGTGCCAAAGCGCGGGCAGCGTCACCGCCCCACCCGTCCACGCCACATCTTGCGCATGGAGAAACAGCTTCCGGGCCGCGAGGAAACTCACCAGCGAGTAGAGCAGCAGCACGGCGGCGATCCACCATTCCCGCCGCGTGGCATCCACCGCAGTGGAGATGAGTAGCGTTGGCGCCAGTGGCAGCAGCAGCGACAGCCAGAAGGCCGCGAGCAACTGCCGCAGCAACAGCGTCAGCCACAACGCGCCGGAAGCGGCCGCCAGTGCGGACAGCGTCCACAACCCCAGCCACATTTTGCCCTCACGCCAGGGAAGGAACGGCAGACTCGTGATTCCGGCCGTCAACAACAGGGTGAGCACCGCTCCGCCCAACACCCACAGCTTCGCATTCCAGAATTCGCGGCGCGGACATGGTTGGGCGAGCAACAATGAGAATGCGCCGCCGGAAAATTCCCGTCCAAACACGGAGATTCCCACTACCGCACAGGCAACCGGCACGGCATAAACTGTGAATTCGAGGTGCTCCCGCCAGTCGGATGCAAAACCGTTCAATGCCGTGGAGAGGAACGGCAGCACACACATTCCCATCGCCGCCAGCCACGCGGGCAGCAGCAGCCGGAGTTCCTTGCGCAACAACTCATTCATGCCTTCAGAGAGGTGAGTGTTTTTGACGCGACAAAAATTTCCTCCAAGCTCAACGATTCCGTTTGCAGTTCCTCGGGTTGATGGCCCTTCAGCTTTGCCAGCAGCGCGTCGCTGTCGCCATTGGCGAGGATTTCAATCTCGCGCCCGGATTGCTTCACTCGCAAGGCGCCGGACAGGTCCAGTTTTGCGGGCGGCGCGGCGAAACGCGCGCGAATCTTCTTGAAACGATCCCGCGCGACGTCGGCTTCCATCGTCAACAACTCGCGGCCTTCCTCGATGATGGTGAATTCGTCAATCAGCCCCTCGAACTCGGAGATCAGGTGCGTGGAAACAAAAACCGTGCGGCTGCCGGGGTCGCCGGATTGATACGCGCCAATCACTGTTTCAATGAACTCGCGTCGCACAATGGGGTCCAGGCCGGAGGTCGGCTCGTCGAGCAGCAGCAACTCCGGCTCGGGACAAATGGCCCCGATGAGCGCGAGCTGCGTCTTTTGCCCTTTGGACAACGCCGCGGCCTTCTGCTCCGGCTTGAGGCCGAAACGTCGGAGCAAGCTGGCTTCGAGTTCGCGATTCCAGTGCGCCCGGAACGAGGCGAGGTAGTCCAGTGTGCCACGCACGGTCATCCACGGATAAAACGCCACGGCATCCGGCACGTAGGCCAGGCGGGATTTCACCGCCACTTCCGCGCGCTGCGGGTCCAATCCGAACATCCGCACGCCGCCACTGGTGGGCCGGAGGAGATTGAGCAGGCATTTGATGGTCGTGGTTTTCCCGGCGCCGTTGCGACCGAAGAAGCCGTAGCAGCGTCCGGACAGCACCCGCAGGCTCAGACCGTTCACGGCCTCGTGCCGGCCATAACGACGGACCAGGTTGTTGATTTCGATGACGGGAGTCGCATTCATGGTTTCTCCTGCTTGCTCTCAAAGTAATCCAGACGTTCTTTGACCAGGGCGAGAAAATCGGCCCGCGCGACCTGCAGGTGGTAGGCGGTGACGACCGCCTCATCAATCTCCTTGAGCAGGAGTTTCTGGCGGACGGGTTTGGTGAATGGGGTGTGGCCATTCTTGAGGAAACAACCTTTGCCCGGCAGGGTTTCAATGATGTCCTGGCTTTCCAGCTCTGCGTAGGCTTTGGCAATGGTGTTGCGATTGACGCGGAGTTCCTCGGCCAGTTGCCGGACCGACGGCAGCGCCTCGCCGGCACGCAAGGCGCCCGAAGCCGCCGCATAACGCACCTGATCCACCAGTTGCAGATAGGGCGGTTTGCCGGTCTTGAAATCAATATGCAGCAGCATAGCTGTTTGCTGTCATAGGACACTATGACAGTTCGCCCAGGCGGTCAAGACTTTTTTTGCCAGGGCAAACGTATCAAAAATGGCTGTGCTTGGACAATCCGCGCCCTGGAACATTTCCAGGAATGATGAAGCTCCAAACCATTCGTCGTCCCCTCACCCGGCCTATCGTCCACCCTCTCCCCATCGGATGGGGAGAGGGACGGGGCGAGGGGCGGCGG
>Ga0116143_10000195_pt1 | contig 84907 bp, 76 predicted proteins | sample AD_UKC034_MetaG_FD_89745 | JGI IMG/M metagenome (GOLD analysis project Ga0116143, IMG submission 89745) | Active sludge microbial communities of municipal wastewater-treating anaerobic digesters from USA - AD_UKC034_MetaG | ecosystem: Engineered > Bioreactor > Anaerobic > Digestate | place: USA... | reverse complement strand
CGGGAGGATCAGCGGCTCGGGGGGCTGCAATCGCTACTTCGGAGGCTGGGGTTTCGTGGAAGGCGAACCGAATGCCCTGCGTGTCTGGCGCACGGGTTCCACGAAGATGGCCTGTCCGGTCCCGGTGATGACCCAGGAGCACCGCTTCCTGGAAGAACTCGTCCGGGTTTCGGCCCATGCAATCGACGGAAACGAGCTCCTCCTGTTCTACGACGGGGGGAAGGGCGTGCTGAGGTTTGTTCGAGGAGGAAACCCCTGAAGAGAGGTTGAGAAGGTGAGAGGGTGAGAAGGTTGGATGACTCGGGCGTCTTTGCGTGCCCCGTGCTGCCCCAACCCTCTCACCGTCTTACCCTCTTACCTTCTGCATCGTCCTGCCCGAGGGCCTTGACGTAGATCACCTTGTTGTCGCCGGGGGAGTAGAATTCCCTCAGCGTGGCCTCGGCCCGGTATCCGCTGCGCTCGTAGAACCGGCGGGTGCCGCGGTAGATCGCCTTCGACGAGGTTTCGATGTAGACCCTCCGTCCCCCGAGCCCGGCGATGGCCGTCTCGGAGCGCGACAGGAGCATCCTCCCGATCCCCGACCCCTGGCATTCCTTCCGGACGGCGATCCAGTACAGATCGTAGCTCTGCAGCGTGAGGGGAACGGGACCGTAGCAGCAGTAGCCGACAACGCGACCTTCCCGTTCGGCGAAGAGGAAGTGATAGCCGCTCGCCGGTCCCATGCGGAGCCGCTCCTCGACGAGCTCCACCGCGATCGCGATTTCATCGGGCCTGAAGAGACCCGTCGAGGAGACGATGTCCCGGACGATGTCGGCGTCGCCGTGCAGCACGGTTTCCCGCAGCGTCGGGGCTGAGGGGTCGCTTCGGTTCGCGCCCCCGTTCTTGTTCCTCGTCCCGTCCATTCATGCCGTCCCGAGCGCATCGTCGATGATCCGGCCCACCACCTCCTCGAAGCGAAGACCCGCCCGCAGGGTTGCGGCCGCAAACCCGCTGTCCGGCGACAGGCAGGGATTCGAATTGATCTCCAGGACCCACGCGGTCCCGTCGCGGTCCACCCGGTAATCCACCCGGGCATATCCCCGCAGTCCGAAGAGATCCCAGCAACGCAGCGCGATCCTCTTCAGGGAACGAAGCAGCGATTTATCCTCCGGGCCGAAGTCGAATCTCCGGGGCGTGTGATGGTACTCGAAGGCCTCGTCGTCCCACTTGGCACGGTAGCCGACGATGCGCAGCCTGTCCTTCCCGTAGCCCACGAAGTCGATTTCCGCCGGGGGGAGCACCTCCGGCCCGTGTCTGCCGGCGAGGAGGGACAGGTTGAACTCGCGGCCTTCGATGTAGCGCTCCGCGAAGGCCGCGCCGCCGAGATTTGGGAGACGGCCCCGGATCTCCTCTCGCAGCGCCTCCAGGCTGCGGGCCGTGACCACCGAGTTCTCTTCGAGACCGACCGAGGCATGCTCCCACACCGATTTGACGATGAACCGGGAGCCTGCCGGGAAGGGGTCCCGCACGAAGGATTCCGTCAGGGTGACCCAGTCCGGCGTGCGGAGCCGCCGCGCGTGCAGGAGCCTCTTCGCGGCGAGCTTGTTGGAACTCAGGAAGGTCGCCTCCGTCCCCGCCCCCGTGTACGGGATCCCCAGGAAATCGAGCAGGGACGGTGCGAGGTGGATCAGGCGGCCCTGGCCGCCGGCGGTCTCGACGAGATTGAAGACCAGATCGCACGACGCCCGCTTCAGGCGATCCGCCAGGCCGGCGAGATCGAGGGAAAAGGGCAGTGGCCGCGCGTCGTGACCCAGGCTGCGGAGGGCCCTCGTCACGGCCTCGACCTGCACCAGGACGTCCTGCTCGTCCGCCGCGGCGCAGGGATCGATCTCGCTGTGGAGGATGAGGACCTTCATGCCCGCTCACCGCCCCGCCATCAGCCGCTCCTCGGCGGATGCCATGATCATGCCGAGGAGCTCCCGGTAGGAGACCCCCGCGAGGGTCGCCAGAATGGGGAGATCGGAGTGCGTGGGATGGAGACCCGCCAGGGGATTGACCTCCAGGAAGTGGGGCGCACCGGATGCGTCGGCCCGGATGTCGAGGCGGCCGCCGTCCCGGCATTCCAGGCCCCTCCAGGCCGCCAGGGCGACGGCCGAGACCCGCTCGGCCTCCGCCCCCGCAACCAGACGATAGTCCACGTGCTCTTCGCAGTATTCCTTGTTCATGAGGGAATAGACGCCCTTTTCCGCCGTGTCGCGCAGGAGGACCTCCATGACGGCGATGACGCGCGCCTTTCGTCCCGTGCCGACGATCCCCACGGTGAATTCCCGGCCGGGCAGATAGGTTTCCACGAGGACCGGCTGCGAAAACGTCTCCAGCAGCAACCGGCAGCGCCGGTCGAGCTCCCCGGCGTCCCGGACGATCGACTTCGCGTCGATGCCCTTTCCCGTGCCCTCCGAGACGGGCTTGACGAAAAGGGGAAAGGGAAGGCGGACTCCCGGGATCTCCGCGGCATCCGCCACCACGGCAAAGTCGGGCGTGGGGATCCCCAGGTCCCGGATCACCCGCTTGGCCATGCCCTTGTGCAGGGTCAGGGAAAGCGTCAGCGGGTCGGAGAAGACGTAGGGGATGCCGTAGGCGTCCAGCAGGCAGGGAACCTGGGCCTCCCGCCCGTAGCCCCGGAGACCCTCGGCGATGTTGAAGACCAGGTCCCACGAGGCGCCGGAGACCAGACGCTTGGCCAGGGCGCGCACGTGGCCGATCCGCTCGGTCCGGTACCCGAGGGACTGCAGCGTTTCCTCGATGGCGTCGATGGTCGCGGGCTGGTCGAATTCGGCCGTTTCCTCTTCCGAGAACCCCTCCCGGAGATAGTCGGTCCGGAGGTCGTAGGTCATCCCGACGAGCGTCATGGGCGGCACCCTCTGCGGCGTCATTCAAAGAACCCCGCCGTTTGGGCGGCGGGGTTCCTCATCGTTTCTCTGGGAAGCTCCGGTGCCTGTTCAGTCCCGTGCCCCGCGGTCGGCGACGACGGCCGCGTCCGGGTACAGAAAGGTACGGCCCTGGTAATTCCGGAGCTTGATGTGCCGATCGTCATGGCCGATGACATACCCGGGCAGCAGCGGGATCTTTCCGCCGCCCCCCGGCGCGTCGATCACGTAGGTCGGCACGGCATAGCCCGTCGTGTGTCCCCGAAGCCCCTCGATGATCTCGAGACCCCTGGAGACGGGTGTCCGGAAGTGAGCCGAGCCGCTGATCGGGTCGCACTGATAGAGGTAATAGGGGCGAACGCGGTTCATGACCAGGTCGTGGACCAGGCGCTTCATGGTCTCGACGCGGTCGTTGACGCCGGCCAGCAGCACGGTCTGGCTGCCGAGGGGGATCCCCGCGTCGGCCAGACGGTTACAGGCCTGGCTCACCTCGAAGGTCAGCTCATCCGGGTGGGAGAAGTGGATGCTCATCCAGAGGGGGTGGTAGCGCTTCAGGGTGTGGCAGAGGCTCGACGTGATCCTCTGGGGCAGCACGACGGGCACCTTCGTCCCGATCCGGATCAGCTCGACGTGGGGAATGGCCCGCAGCCGCGACAGCAGCCAGTCGAGGGCCTCGTCGGCCAGGGTCAAGGGGTCCCCCCCGGAGAGCAGCACGTCGCGCACGGCCGGTGTGCTCTCGATGTAGGCCAGGGCCCGCTCCCACCGTTCGCGGTCGGCATGGGTCTCTTCGTTGCGGCCGACCATCCGTGAGCGGGTGCAGTAGCGGCAGTGGGTGGAGCAGAACCCGGTGACGAGAAACAAAACCCGGTCCGGGTATCGGTGCACCAGGCCGGGGACGGGGCTGTCGTGGTCCTCGCAGAGCGGGTCTTCCGATTCGTCGTCGGAGCGCTCGAACTCCGCCGTCACCGGGACGACCATCCGACGCAGCGACTGATCGGGATCCATCGGGTCGAGCAGGCTGGCATAGTAGGGCGTGATGTTGAGCGGGATGGCCCCTCCCCGCGCGCTGATCGCCGCCTCCTCCTCGTGGGAGAGCCAGAGGATTCGCGAGAGCATCTCGACCCCGGTGATCCGGTTGCGGACCTGCCAGCGCCAGTCGTTCCAGTCCGCGGCCGAGGCGTCGGGATAGAACTGTTTCCGGAATGCTTGGGACCGGGGGCTCGGCTTGCAGGCACTCGCCCCCCGGGAGGGCATGATGAAAACGCGACTCGTGATCGCATGCGCGACGGGTGTCGCGGCGGGAGCGGGAACGGGGTTTTGAATTAGCTCATCCAGAGCTAAACCGGTCATGCCGGCGCGCTGACCCGGAGGCTCCGCCTCCTGGCTCAGACAGACGTTTTCTTCCATCCGTTGTCCTCCTGCTGTATGGTCCTGACGATGAACCGCTCTCTGCCGCGCTTTCACCTGGAGTCCCCGTCGATCGTGTCGCTGCACCGCGGCGTCATCGTCGGTCTGTCTGAAAAGGCGCCTCGAAAACGAGGCTGCGCTTGTTTCCTTTGTACGGAAGAAAATTTTATTGTCAAGCGTTTTCTGCAAAAAATGCGCGTTTTGGGCAAAATTTTTTCGCTGAAAATCCGCGCATATCCGGCGGCACTGCAAGATGCTTGCCACGACACGCTTTCACGGCACCCCGATCACGAAGTTCCGCCCTTGTCCGGCATCCGGCGCCGCGGCGTCTTGAAACGCACGCTGTCAGGCCGTTTCACGGTGTCGTCCCGGGATCCCGCCGGATCGGCCCCCGGGGCTGCGGGCTTGCCTTTTTGACCCGCATCGGCTACATTAGCGCAGAATTTTGACGGGCGAGGAAAAACATTCCCATGATCGTCACCGACGGCACGGCGTTGTGCCGGGTCTGCAACGAGAGGAAGTCCGTGGTCCTCTGCGACGGCTGCTCCATCCCCCTGTGCGCGGAATGCCGCCGCTGGGACCTCTGGGGATACGGGTGCGGTCACGTCGACACCAAGTCGTTCTGCGCCGCGTGCTACGAGAGCCCCGTGACAAATCCCTACGGCGGCAACCACGGAGCGTGATGCGGTACGAAGGCGACATCATCCGCCCCCCCAGCGAGGCGCACAGCCTGCTGCTCCAGGTCACCGTCGGCTGTTCGCACAACCGGTGCACCTTCTGCCCGAGCTTCAAGCGCAAGCGCTTCCGCATCCGGAGCCTCGACGAGATCCGGGAAGACCTGGCAGACGCCTCCCGGAGGTTCCGATGGGTCGACCGGGTCTTCCTGTGCGACGGGGACGCCCTCATCATCCCGCAGCGGCGCCTGACCGGGATCCTCGACGCGATCCGCGTCCATTTGCCCGGCGTGCGTCGCATCGGGACCTACGCCAACGCGAAGAGCATCCGGAAAAAATCCGTCGGGGAGCTCCGCGAGCTGAAGGAGCGGGGGCTCGGGATCGTCTACCTGGGCATCGAATCCGGCAACGAGGCGATCCTCGCGAAAATCCGCAAGGGCACGACGGCCGCCCGCATCGTCGAGGCGGCCCGGCGCGTCAAGGAGGCGGGGATCACGCTCTCCGTGACGGTTCTCCTCGGGATCGGCGGCGTCGCGATGAGCCGGGAGCACGCCCGCGACACGGCGCGCATCCTCACCGATGTCGACCCGGACTTCACCGGGGTCCTGACCGTCATGATCGTCCCGGGCACGCCGCTTTACGAGGAGGCCCGCGCCGGGTCCTTCGTCCTGCCCGGCACCTTCGATCTGCTCGAGGAGCTGGGCGTCATCGTGTCCGAATCCCGCTTCACCGACTGCTTCTTCACGGCCAATCACGCCTCGAACTATCTCCCCATCCGGGCCCGGCTGCCCCGGGACCGCGAGGAAGTCCTCCGCCTCATCGGCGACGTCCTTCGGCGGAGGGACGCAACCGTGCTGCGGCCCGAATCGATGCGGGGGCTGTAAATGAGCCGGCCTTCCCTGTGGAGCGACCTGTGGGCGCGCCTGAAGTCCCTTTTCGTCGGGGGGAGGGAACGGGAGCAGACCCGCCTCGAGGAGGAAATCCAGTCCATCCTCGACGAGGGGGAAGAAAAGGGCCTCATCGACGAAACGTCGGGCGAGATGATCCAGAGCATTCTGGAGTTCCGCGACACGGTGGCCCGGGAGGTGATGATCCCGCGGACGGAAATCGTGGCCGTGCCGAGCGATGCCCCCATCGAGGAGATCATCGAGCAGGTCCGCCGTCACGGGTACACCCGGATGCCCGTCTACGAGGGGAGCGTGGACAACATCATCGGCATCCTCAACGTGAAGGACCTGATCCGCCTGTGGTCCAAACCCGTCGGCGAGGCGGACCTCAGGCCCCTGCTGCGAAAGCCGTACTTCATCCCCGAGACCAAGAACATCCGCCTGCTGCTGCACGAGCTCAAGGACCAGCGGCAGCACATGGCCATCGTGATCGACGAGTACGGCGGGACGGCCGGCCTCGTCACCCTCGAGGATCTCCTCGAGGAGATCGTCGGCGAGATCCGCGACGAGCACGACACCGAGGACGCGGACTTCACGGAGCTGCCCGACGGGTCCACCCTCGTGGACGGCCGCGTCGACATCGAGAAGCTCGAGGCCCGATTCGGCATCGCCGTCCCGGAGGGGAAGTACGAGACCCTGGCCGGCTTCATCCTGCACCTGATCCGGAAGATCCCCATCGCGGGGGATGTCGTCCGTCACGGCGAGCTGGAAATGGTCATCGCATCGGCCGACGAGCGCAGCATCCGGAAGGTCAAGATCCGAAGGACGGGGGAGACGACGTCATCGACGCGCTAAGGAAATCCCGAACGAAACTGCAGGCGGCCGGCCCGTGGGGGCTCCCCGCGCCGAAGGCCGCGCTGGCCGTCCTGTCGGGGATCCTCCTGGTACTCTCCTTCCCGAAGTTCGGACACGGGGCCGTCGCCTGGCTCGCCCTGGTCCCGCTGCTGTATGCCCTGCGCGCGCTGCCCGTCCTGCCGGCCCTTCTCGCGGGTCTTCTCGCCGGCTTCGTGCAGCACGTGGGCCTGCTGTACTGGGTCACCCACGTCGTCGTGCACTACGGGAAGCTCCCCCTGGCGCTCGGCATCCCCGTGATGATGCTGCTGGCCCTCTACCTGAGCCTCTACACGGGGCTCTTCTCCGGCGGCGTCGCCTTCTTCCGGAATCGCGGGATCCCCGCCGTCGCCGTCGCGCCGTTTCTCTGGACGGTTCTCGAGTACGGCAAGTCGACGCTGCTCACGGGGTTCCCCTGGGAAAACCTCGGGCACTCCCAGTACCTCAACCTGCCCCTGATCCAGATTGCGGACGTGACGGGCAGCTACGGGGTGAGCTTTCTCATCGTGCTCGTCAACGCCGCACTGGCCGCCTTCCTCGGCACGGGCCGGGAGGGACTCCGGCAGGCCTTCGCGGGGCTCGCCGCCGCGGGGCTGCTCCTCGCCCTCGCCACGGGCTACGGGACCTGGCGCCTGGCCGACGTGGCAGCCCGGTTCGATCCGGTCCCCGAGCGGACGGTGGCGCTCATCCAGGGCAACATCGACCAGAGCATCAAGTGGGACCCGTCGTTCCAGAAGGAGACCCTGCGGATCTACCGGGATCTCACCCTCGAGGCCGCCGGACGAGGAGCCCGGTTCGTCATCTGGCCCGAGACGGCCACGCCCTTCATGTTCCAGAACCGCGACGAGCTGCACGACGCCGTCGTCGGCGTGGCCGTGTCCACCGGGGCATGGCTGCTCTTCGGCACGCCGAGCTACACCCGCCACGAGGGGGCGCTTCGCTTCCGGAACAGCGCCGTCGCGCTGTCGCCCGAGGGCACGATCGCCGGAGCGTACCACAAGGTGCACCTCGTTCCCTACGGGGAGTACGTGCCGCTCAGGCCGCTCTTTCCCTTCGTCGAGAAGCTCGCCGTCGGCGTGGGCGACTTCCTGCCCGGCGAGGGATTCGAGCCCGTCGCCGCCGGGGAGGCCCGGGTCGGCTTCCTGATCTGCTACGAGGGGATTTTCCCCTACATCGGGCGGGCCTACGGCCGCGGCGGGGCGTCGCTGCTCGTCAACATCACGAACGATGCCTGGTTTGGCATGACCTCTGCACCGTTCCAGCACCTGTCGATGACGGTGTTCCGGGCCGTGGAAAACCGCCTCTACCTGGCGCGGGCGGCCAACACGGGGGTGAGCGCCGTGATCGACGCCACGGGCCGGATCACGGCCCGGACCGGGCTCTTCGAACGGACGGCCCTGACGGCTCCCGTGAAGTTCCATCGGATCGGGACCGTTTACACGGAATACGGCGACTGGCTCGTTCTGGTATGCCTGATCGCCCTGCTTGTGCTATTCTACAGACCGGGAGGACCCTTGCCATGGTTGAAGAAATCCAGGAAATGATGTCGGAGTTGAGAAAACGGGTGGAAACCCTCCGAGGTTGTCTTTGACATCGAGGGGCTGACCCGGCGCCTCGGGGATCTCGAAAAGCAGAGCGCCAAGGCGGACCTGTGGGACGACCCGGAGAAGGCAAAGGACGTCCTGCGCGAAAAGAACCGGATCGAAGCCGCCGTAGGGGCCTGGTCGGAGATCGACCGGGAGCTCAGGGATCTCGACGTGCTGTTCGAGCTGGCGGCCGAGGCCCGGGACGAAAAGACCTTCGAGGAGGTCAGGAGCGGCCTGCAGCACCTCGCCTCGGTCGTGCGGGCGGCGGAGATCCGCCGCATGCTCGGAAGGGACGAGGACCGGCTGAACGCCATCCTCACGATCCATGCCGGCGCCGGCGGCACGGAGGCGCAGGACTGGGCGGAGATCCTCCTGCGCATGTACCTCCGGTGGGCGGAAAAGCGCTCCTTCAGGACCCAGATCCTGGACTTCCAGCCCGGCGAAGAGGCGGGGCTCAAGAGCGTCACCGTGGAGTTGGAGGGCGAATACGCCTTCGGCTACGCCAAGGCCGAGTCGGGGATCCACCGGCTCGTCCGGATCTCGCCCTTCGACGCCGCCGCGAGGCGCCACACGTCTTTCGCATCGGTCTTCGTCTACCCCGAGGTGGGCGACGAGATCGTCGTCGACATCGACGAGAAGGACCTGAGGATCGACACCTACCGATCCTCGGGCAAAGGGGGCCAGCACGTCAACAAGACGGACTCCGCCGTGCGGATCACCCACCTGCCCACCGGGATCGTCGTGCAGTGCCAGAACGAGCGCTCGCAGCACAAGAACAAGGCCATGGCCATGAAGGTGCTCCGTTCCCGCCTCTACGAGATCAAGCTCCAGGAACAGAGCGCCATGATGGACGAGCTGCACAAAACGAAAAAGGACATCGCCTGGGGGAGCCAGATCCGCTCCTATGTGCTCCATCCCTACAAGCTGATCAAGGACCACCGGACGAACCTCGAGGTCGGCAACGTGCAGAAGGTGCTCGACGGGGATCTCGACGAGTTCATCGAGGCCTACCTGCTCAGCGCCTCGCAGCCGGCGACGTGACGGGATGTCGCCCGAATCGCACGGACGAAACTCCGGCCGGACGGAATTCGGGATGGCGCAGTCGGACGCGTCTGAAGGCGCCGCGCTTTTCGAAGCGAAACGTCCGCGGCGCAAACGCTCCGTGCCCGAAGGGCGGGTTTTTGCGCCTGCCGTGCAGCGGGCGTCAGAGCGGTCCGAGATCGTCCATGCCGGGCGAGAATCCTGCCCCGGGCACCTTGGGCAACAGCCCGCTGCGGGATGACCCGGAAATTGCATGGGAACACCCTGCCGGGTCCGCGGGGGAATTCCCCGTTGACAGCGGGAAGCCTTGTCTGTTAGAAGCCGAGTGGGCTACGACCCGGCTTCAACAACCGTGAAAGGATCAAGCCTATGCCGGTATGGAAGTGGGGCTGCGGCCTCCTCATCTTCCTGTTGCTGTGTGCCTGTTCGACGACGGCGCAGATTCAGACCGACCCCCAGGGAAAGATCGCCTCGGCGGATGCGCCGGACAAGCGGAAAATCACGAAAAACGGGAAGGCCGACGGGTCATCCCCGGCGGCCGCGCGGGCCCCGGAAACCAGGCCCCAGGGACTCGGCCCGGGGTTCTCCGGCGCGGATCCCGCGGGACCGCCGGCCGGGGGCCTCGCGACCGTGACGGGGTCCGGGACGCCCTCCAACGGGCAGATGTATCGTCCGAACGGCAACGGCAATCTCGACAACGGGAACGCCGAGATCGACGAAGAGGTCGATGCGATCGTCGACCTCCTGCGTCTTGCGCAGGCCTACCGGGACAAGGGCGATGTCGACAACGCCCTCAAGGCCCTCGACAAGGCCTACGGGATCCTGCTTTCCGACGAAGAGGACAGCACCGCGGTCAACCGTCAGAAAGACGACATGAGGCTCCTGATCGCGCGCAGGATCCTCGAGGTCTACACCGGCAAGCGGGTCTCCGCGGTCGGCCGGCAGAGCGCGATCCCCCTGATCATGAACGCCGACGTGGAGCGGGAGATCCGGAGCTTCCAGACGGTCGAGCGGAATTTCTTCGAGCGCTCCTACGAGAGGGCGGGCTACTACCTGCCCCAGATGATCAAGCAGTTCAGGCAGGCGGGAATCCCGGAGGAACTGGCCTGGCTCCCCCTCGTGGAGAGCGGCTTCCAGGTCCACGCGCTCTCCAGGGCCCGGGCGCTGGGCCCCTGGCAGTTCATCTCGTCGACGGGCTATAAATACGGGCTCAACCGCGACCTCTATATCGACGAGCGCATGAACGTCGAGAAGTCGACCCAGGCCGCCATCGCGTACCTCACGGACCTGCACGGCCTCTTCGGCGACTGGCTCACGGCCCTGGCGGCCTACAACTGCGGGGAAGGCCGCGTTCTCAAGGTCATCGCCCACCAGCAGATCGATTACCTCGATCACTTCTGGGATCTCTACCGGCAGCTGCCCAACGAGACGGCCCGGTACGTGCCGAGATTCCTCGCGACGTTGCACATCATCAAGAACCCGAAGAAATTCGGCATGGAGCTCCCCGAGCCCCATGCGAAACCCATCGCCTACGAGACGGTCAAGACGAACCGGACGATGAAGCTCTCCGACATCGCCTCCCAGATGGGCATCCCGGCGGACACGCTCGTCCTTCTCAACCCCGAGCTGCGCCACCAGATCACGCCGGACCGCCCCTATGATCTGAAGATCCCCCAGGGCATGGGACAGCAGTACGCGCTGGTCGCCGACCAGATCCGGGAGTCGAAGCCGCCCGCACCGCCGGAGCGGGAGCGCAAAACGAAGATCGTCAGGTACAAGGTGAAGCCGGGCGACACGGCGGCCTCCATCTCGAAGAAGTTCGGGGTCTCCCCGAAGTCGCTCCTGGCCGCCAACGGGATGAAGAGCGAGGGCCAGGTGACGGCGGGGAAAATCCTGAAGGTCCCGGTCAGGACGAAGGAGAAGAAGACGGCGGTCGCGTCGGCAAAGAAGGGCAAATCCAAAAAGCCCGCCGCCGAGCCGGCCCTGGTCAGGCACACCGTCAAGAAGGGGGAGACGCTGACCCAGATCGCCAGGCGCTACGGCACGACGCCGGCCGAGATCCGGAAAATGAACCAGCTTCAGACCTCGGAGCTCAAGATCGGGCAGGTGATCAAGATCCGCAACCCGAACGCGGGGGCAGGGGGCTGAGATCGCAGCCTAGAGAGAGAAGTCCAGCCGGTAGCCGCGGATTTCGAAAAACACCGCCTCCTGCACGGCGGCCATGACTCGGGCCCGGGCCCTGTTGCCGGGCCCTTCGTGCGCATAGCCCGCCAGGTGCAGGATGCCGTGCAGCACGAGGTTGAGGAGGGCGTCCTCGAAGGGGATGGCCGCAGCCAGCGCCTCGCGCCGGGCGGCCTCCACGGAAACCGCCACGTCGCCCAGCACCCCGGGGTTGAGACCGCCGAAATCGCCCTCGGACAGGGAAAAGGAAATGACGTTGGTCGGCCGGTCCCGCCTCAGCCATTGGCGATTGAGCGCCCGGATCCCTTCGTCGTCGACCAGCAGGAGGCTCAGCTCCCGGTCTCCGAGCCCCAGCAGCGCTAGGATCTTCCGGACATCGCGGCGCAGGCCGGCACGGTCGATCGTCGCCGACTTCTGGCGGCTCGCGATCCGGACCGCCCCCGCCCTGGACGTCGATCTTCGCTGCCTGGGGTCCTCAGTCCGCAAACCCGGTCCTTTCTTCCCGTCTCATTCTTCCCGTCTCATTCTTCCCGCCCGTCGCTTCTGCCCCGCGCGAGGTGGTTGTACGCCTTGATGATCTCCGAGACCAGGGGATGCCGCACCACGTCGATCTCCGAGAAGTAGACGAAGCAAATCCCCTCCGTGCCGCTCAGGATCTGCTCCACCTCCACGAGACCGGACGTCCTGCCGGCCGGGAGGTCGATCTGGGTCACGTCCCCCGTGACGACGGCCCGGGACCCCCACCCGAGCCGGGTGACGAACATCTTCATCTGCTCCGATGTCGTGTTCTGCGCCTCATCGAGGATGATGAAGGAATCGTTGAGCGTCCGGCCGCGCATGAAGGCCAGCGGCGCCACCTCGATGATGCCCTTTTCGATCAGGGCCTGCGCCTTGTCGAATTCCATCATGTCGTACAGGGCATCGTAGACGGGCCGCAGGTAGGGGTTCACCTTCTCCACCAGGTCCCCCGGCAAAAACCCCAGCTTCTCCCCGGCCTCCACGGCGGGCCGCGTGAGGACGATCCGGTTGACGCGCCGGTCCATGAGGTACGAGACGGCCATGGCCATGGCCAGGTAGGTCTTTCCCGTTCCCGCCGGCCCGATGCCGAAGACCATATCGTGCCTGCGGATGGCGTCGATGTAGTGCTTCTGGGCGATGCTCTTGGGCGTGATGACCCTTTTCTTCGAGGAAATGTAGACCTTGTCGAGGAAGATCTCCTCGAGGCGCACGGCGCGGTTCTCGGAGAGGATCCGGTGTGCGAAACCCACGTCCGTGGAGTAGACGGGGAACCCCTTCAGGATCAGCTGATAGAGCTGGCCGAGGAGGTTCTCCACGAGTTCGACGGCGTGCGCATCGCCGACGAGGGTCACCTTGTCCCCCCGGGCCGAGATGCGGACCGGCTCGAGCCTCTCGACGAGACGCAGGTTCCGGTCCTCGCCCCCGAGCAGGGTCTTGAAGGCGTTGGGATCGGGAAAGGTGAGCTGCTTGGTGGTTTCGTTCCTCACCGGCATCGATTCCAGGTCTGCAGGACGCTGATTCCCGTCCGGTCTGCTTCCCCCTCCTGGATCCGGAGGTGAGCAGGGTGGGGGGTGAGAGGGTGGGAAATGCGCAGAGCCTGCGATCGACGGCCGATCCGTCCAACCTCCTTACCCTCTGACCCTCTCGACCTCTTCATTTCTGCAGAAACAGGTGTGCGTAGACCTTCGCGTTGCCCACCATGTTTTCGATCAGGCAGTACTCGTTGGGCTGGTGGGCCATGTGGCAGTAGCGAGACCAGACGGCGGCCGGGTAACCGTACTTCCGGAAGACGGCGGCCACGGTCCCGCCCCCGACGCCCCGGGGCGTCGCCGTCACGCCGTAGACGTCCCGTACGGCCTCTTCCAGGGCCCGGACCACCGGCGCGTCGTGCGCCGTGGGCGGCGGCGCGTCGGACTTCTGCACCGGCTCGAGTGCGATCGACACGCCGAATCGGCTCTCCGTCTGATCCGCCATGCCGCGGATCGTCGCCAGCACGTCGTCGACGGGGTACACGGGAAGGATCCGGCAGTCGAGGTAGAAGACGTCCTCGCCGGGGATCGTGTTGACGTTGGGGACGTTGGCCTCCCTCTTCGTCGGTTCGAAGGTGCTTTCGGGGGGGTCATAGAGGGGGTCGCGGGCCCCGTAGATCCCGGCCAGACCGTCGAGCCGCACCACGAGGTGCGCCGCGGCGCGAAAGGCGTTCCTCCCGAGGGCGGGGCGGCTGGCATGGCACTGCCGGCCCGAGACCCGGATCCGCAGCCACAGGACGCTCTTTTCCGCCACCTCGATCATGGACCCCTCCTCGTTGCCCGCATCGGGCACGACGATGAGATCCGTCTTGCGGAACCAGTCGCGCCGGGCCTCGAGGACGTAATCGAGACCGTAGCCGCTGCCGGTCTCCTCGTCGGCGGCCAGGAGGATCCCGATCGTCGATTCGGGGACGTGCCCCTCGTCCAGGAAGGCCTTGGCGGCGAAGAGGGACGCCACGAGATCCTGCTGGTTGTCCTCGGTGCCCCGCCCGAAGACCTTTCCGTCGCGCACCCAGCACGCGTAGGGGTTTCGCTCCCAGAGCTTCAGCTCCCCGGGCGGCACGATGTCCGTGTGCGTCATGACCCAGACCGTGCGGCTTGCGTCACGGCCCGGGATCCGCGCCGCGAGGTTGGGCCGCACGCCGTCGGAGACCCTCGCATCGGGTGCGTTGCAGCTCTCCACCTCCGCAAACCCCATCCCCCGGAGCACCTCGGTGAGAAAGGCAGCTTTTTTCATCTCGCCGTCCCCCCCGTTCTCCGGGGCCAGGGCGGGGATGGCCGTGAGGTCGGCCTGCAGCCGGATCATGTCGGGCACGTAGCCGTCGATCCGCCTGCAGATCCGTTCGAACACGCTATCGTCGATCATGTCTCCCCGTTACGGTATCCGCTTTACGGTCCCGAAGGACTTGAGCGGTTCATCGAATCGACCCTCGTCGCCGAGGACGAAAACCGTCCGGCGGTCCGGGTCCAGGTACTTCTCCGCAACCTTCAGCACGTCTTCCCGGTTGACCGCGTCGATCTTCGCCGGGTACTCGGTCAGAAATTTCACGGGCAGCCCCTGGAACTCGAGCGCCATGTGCTGGAAGGCGATCATGTGGGACGACGTGAAGGAAAAGATGTAGCTGTTCACGATGGCGCGCTTGGCCAGGTGGATGTCCTGGGCCGGCATCCTCGATTCCCGGGCATCCTTCAGGATGGCCTGAAGGACGCTCAGGACCTGCCCCGTGGACTCCGTTTTCGTCATGGCATAGGCCCCGAAGGTCCCGTAACCCTGCCGGCCCTCGTAGAAACTTCCGGCACTGTAGGCCAGCCCCCGGTTGCTCCGCACCTCCTGGAAGATCCGGGAGCGGAACCCGCCGCTGCCCAGGATGTGATCGAGGACCGTGAAGGGGTAGAAATCGGGGCTTTCCTTTCCCGGCCCGATCGTGCCGATGATCACCGTGGACTGGGGACCCTTCCGGGGGTAGTAATACAGGGGCGCCTGCTCCCGGGGCTTCGGCAGCGGTGCGGTGCCGAAATCCCCCTCGTCGTCCCAATCGCCGAAATGCCGCTCGACCAGCGCCAGGGCCTCTTCCTTCGAGAGATCGCCCGTGATGGCGATCCGCAGGTTGCGGGGGAAGAAATGGGCCCGGTGGAACGCCGCGACATCCTCCCGGCCGATGGAAGCGATGGTGGCGATCTCGGGCAGCCGGCCGCGGGGATTGCCGGCGTAGAGCACGCGCCGGTACTCGCGGAAGGCGAGCCGCTGCGGCTGGTCGAACACGCGGCGCAGCTCCTCGATCTTGAGATTCCTGGCCTGCTCGACCTTCGCCTCCTCGAAGGCGGGGCGGCGGAGGATATCGGCGAAGATCCCGAAGGCCTTCTCGAGATCCTTCTTGAGGACCGACAGGCTGCCCGTGCCGTATTCCATGCCGAGGTTGACGGAGACCGGCGCCGCCAGGTATTCCAGCTGCTCGTCCACCTGGTCGCCGCCCAGCTTGCCCGCGCCGCCCGTCCGCATCGCGTCTCCCGTCAATTCCGCGAGACCGGCCTTGCCTTCCGGCTCGAACACCGAACCCGCACCCACGATGAAGGAGACCTGCACGAGCGGCAGCTCCCGGTCCTCCAGGGTGTAGAGGGTGAGGCCGTTCTCCAGGACGACCCGTTCGGGCTTCGGCGGGGAGAACCGGATCTCCCCGTACGTCAGCCGGTCCGGGTCGGGCCAGGGCGGCGCGGCCGGCCCCCCTTTCGCATCGTCGGCGGGGCACAGTCCGGCGGACAGCAGCACGAGGGCGAGACTGAGGGCCAGGGCTTTTTTCACGGCTTCACCTGTTTCCGCAGAACGGCCACGGTGCGGTTTTCCTCGGTCAGGTATTTCTTCGCCGTCTCGAGGATGTCCTTGGGGGTGACCTTCTCGATCATCTCGATGTAGCGGGTCATGTACCGATAGTCGCCCGCGATGATTTCATAGTAGGAAAGCCGGCTCGCGAGGCCCGCGTTCGAGTTGAGCTCGCGGATGAACTCCGCCCGGAGCTGGTTGATGATCTTCTCGAGCTCCCGCTTCTGCACGGGCTCCGTCTTGAGCCTCTCGATTTCCTCGTAGACGGCCTCTTCCAGCTCGTCCGGCCCGTGGGGGTGGCGCGGGGTGCCCGAGACCATGAACAGGTTGGCGTACCGCGCGCCGGGCATGCCGTTGACGGCGCTCACCTCCTCGGCCAGCTGCTTCCCCTGCACGATGGCGCGGTGGAACCGCGAGGTGCGACCCTTCGACAGCAGCGCCTCGATGACGTCGAAGACGTAGTCCTCGAAGGAGGGCAGGGTGGGTTTGTGCCAGCCGATGATGAGGTGGGGGTTCGCGTCCGCCGCAAGCGTCACCCGCTTCTGGCCGTTCTGGGGCGGCTCTTCGGTCACGCGGCGCGGCACCGGGGGGTGCGCCGGGATGGGCCCGAAATAGCGTTTCACCATCTCCAGGGTCTTGGCCGCGTCGATGTCCCCCACGACGGCGATGACCGTGTTGCCCGGCGCGTGGTATTGCCTGAAAAAGGTTTCGAGGTCATCGGGGGACAGATAGGCGATGTCCGAGGGCCACCCGATGACGGGGCGCCGGTAGGGGCTGGCGGTGAAGGCCGTCGCCAGGAACAGCTCCATCAGCTTGCGGGCGGGCACCGATTCGTACGTCTGCCTGCGCTCCTCCATGACGACATCGCGCTCCGTGTAGAACTCCCGCAGGACGGGGTTCGTCATCCGGTCGGCCTCGATGCGGGCCCAGAGCTCGATCCGGTTCGAGGGGAGGCTGACCTTGTAGGTCGTCACGTCCTGTCCCGTCGAGGCGTTGAGGCCCACGGCGCCGTTTTCGGTGTAGAGCCGGTCGATCTCGTTTTCGACGACCCACTCCCGGGCCTCGCTCTGCAGCTCCTTGAGGGCCTGGGCGAGGCGCTTGAGCTCCGACTCGTCGGCCCGGGCCCCTTTCATCCGTTCCCGGTCGAGCGCGGCTCCCGCCTCCCGGATCCGTTTCAGCACCCGCTGCTCCTCCCCGAAATTCTTCGTCCCGATGGTCGTGGTGCCCTTGAAGAGCATGTGCTCCAGCAGGTGCGCCGCGCCGCTCCGGCCTTCGGCCTCGTCGGCGGCGCCCACGAGGTGACGGATGTACAGCGCGACGGTGGGGCTCGTGTGCCGCTCGACGAGCAGGACCTTCAGGCCGTTTTCCAGGGTGACCCTCTGGACCCGGTCCTCGAGGCTGTAGGCCCCGAGACGGGCGGGGGAAAGGGCGATGAGGACCGCCGCGGCGAGGGCCGCAAACGGGCCGAGGGCGGCTCGCGTCGGACGCTTTCTCGATCGAATCATGACGGGCGCAGGGACTCCTTCCATCGTCTCCGGAAGCGGAAGAACGAGTAGAGAACGCCGGTGCCGCTGATCAGGACGATGAAATTGGCGGCGAAAAAGACCATGATGAATTCCGCGGGGTTCTGCAGGCCGTAGGCGGAAAGAAGCAGGGAGATGCCCCAGAGGAGAAAAAAGGCCGAAAGCACGCCGATGAGGATTTCTCTGAGCCACAGCAACAACGTCATGAACCTTCGCGCCGCATGACCGGATTCTTCGCGCATCCCCGCCGGAACGGGCATCCGAAGTTCGTGCATTATGACGGATCGGGCGGGAAAATTCAATCCCTTTCAGCGGGGCCGCCCTCCGATGCGGCCTGCCTCGTGCGGTTCTTCAGTGCCTGGACGTCCCTGGGGCCGAACGTGCGGCTCAGGCAGGGCAGCAACGAATTGTTCTGAAACAATGGCTCGCCGGCGATGTCGTAGCGTGCATGACGCCGGGCTTCGTCCCAGAGGGCCGTGCCGGGAATCGGTGAATACTCGGCGAGCAGGGGTCGCGCCCCGACGTCCCGGACCAGATCGATGCCGCAGGCCACCTCCCGGGCGTCCTGTCCCGGCAGGCCGCAGAGGAGGTAGACCCCGATGTCCCCGGCTCGGTAGCCCGCCTCCCGCAGGTAGGCGACGGCCCGCCGGAGCTCCTCGGACGTCACCTTTCCCCCCGTCGACACCTGCCGCTCCGCCCGGGCCGTTTCGAAGCCCAGGCGGATCGTGCGGAACCCGGCCCGGAACATGAGCGAGGCGAGCCGGGGCGAGATCTCCCGGGCGTGCAGGCCGTTGGGACAGTGAAACCGGCACGCGATCCCCCGGCGCAGGATCTCCTCGAGCATGGGGACGGCCCGCCGGGGCGCGTCGACGAGCAGGGCGTCGTCGTAAAAGGCGAAATCGACGATTCCGCGGCGCCGGTGCCAGTGCTCGATCTCGTCGACGACCCGGACGGGGTCCCTCGTGCGGAAGGGGCCGCCGAGCAGCGCCGAGGCGCAGTAGCTGCAGCGAAAAGGGCATCCCCGGGAGGTCAGCAGGGGCACCGAGTCCAATCGGGCCGCGAGATCCATGGCGGGGTAGGGGTAGCTGTCGAGATCCCCGACATCGACGTCGAACGCGACGGGACAGCCGGCAAGCTCGCCGAGGGCGGGCGGCAGGGCCGACTCCCCGGGGCCGGCCAGGACGCAATCGGCCCCGGAACAGGCCCGGGCGTGATCCCCGCACAGGGTCGCGTAGGTCCCGCCGAGGATGACCGGCACCCCGGGCCATGCGGCGCGGATCTCCCGGATCGCCTCGATCACGCCGGGATACCAGTAGGTCATCATCGAACCGACGAGGACCGCATCGGGTCTGGCGCAGGCCGCCAGAAGCCTGCGGAACCGCTCCGGCGTCATCCCGTAGCGCCGGTAGCGCTTCCCGATGGGCCGCAAGGCCTCCGGCCTGGGGATCTCCTCGCTGACGAACTTGCCCTGTCCCCAGGCGCCGCGCCTCGGGGCTTTGCGCCGCCCGTCGAGGTCGGGGTCGAGACAGTCGATCACCCGCACGCCGCAACCCGCCCGGCGCAGCAGCGCGGCCAGGATGTAGAGCCCCAGCGGCTTCACCCAGAAATCGTAGGCGGCGAAATCGTGGATCCAGGGGTTCACGAGCAGAAAGGTCTTCATCCCCATCCCGGCGCATCCTCGTCGGCACGCCCCGACGTCCGCCCCCCGGCGTGTGAAGGCGGGCGGTTGCGGCGCGGGCGGAGTATAGCAGTGCCGGCCTCTGCGGGCAAGTCCCGCAGGATTCTCCAGAAAAGGCTTGAAGGGGAAAGGGATAATTGCTAACATGCCGCAACGACCGACAGGGGGTACCGGACGGCCGAAGCCTTCCGCCGTGCGGCCTGATGAAAGCCGTCATCCAGAGAGTCGACAGCGCCTCGGTGAGTGTCGACGGGAGCGAGATTTCCCGTATCGGCGCGGGGCTCCTCGTCCTGCTCGGCGTCGAGAAAGGCGACGCCGAGAAGGATGCCGATTTTCTCCTCGACAAGATCATCCACTTGCGCATCTTCGAGGACGGCGAGGGAAAGATGAACCGTTCCCTGGCGGACATCGCGGGCGAGCTTCTCGTCGTGTCGCAGTTCACCCTGCTGGCGGACTGCCGCAAGGGGCGAAGGCCCTCCTTCACGGATGCCGCGGACCCGGAGAAGGCCGAGACCCTCTACCGATACCTGTTGTCCCAGGCCCGGGAGAAGATCCACCGCGTCGCCGCGGGGCGGTTCCAGGCCATGATGAAGGTCGGGCTCGTCAACGACGGGCCCGTGACGATTCTGCTGGACAGCCGGCGATGAGAGACGGGAGACGATGAAAATCAGGGCAGAAGACCTTCCCCCGAGCCACATCCGGATCGACAAGGAGGGCGGCTGGCACTACAAGGGCAGCGAGATGTTCCGCAAGGACATCGTGAAGCTCTTCTACGAGAATCTCAAGCGGGACGAGGCGGGACGCTACTACATCGAGCTCGAGAACGACCTCGCCTCCCTCGAGGTGGAGGACACGGCCTACGTCGTCAAGGCCGTCTACCGCCTCGGCACGCCCGAGGAGGGCAACGAGCGCATCGCCGTCCTGCTGAGCGACGAGACCCTCGAGGAGATCGACTGCTCGAGCCTCTGCATCGGCCGGGACAATGTCCTGTACTGCTCGGTGAAGCCCGACGGCCACCCGGCCCGATTCCTGCGGTCGAGCTACTACCAGATCGCCGAGGCATTCGAATACGACGAGTCCCGGGATTCCTATTTCCTGCGCCTGAACGGCAGGCGGTACGACATCCGCTATCGCAACGGCGCCTGAGAGCGCCCGGAATCCCTCCCGGATCGACCCCATAGAGCTGGAGGCACCCATGCTGGAAACGGACATCAAGATGGCCCTGACCTTCGACGACCTGCTGCTCGTCCCGGCGGAATCCGAGATCCTCCCCAAGGACGTGGACACGAGGACGAACCTCACCAACTCGATCGTGATGAACATCCCCATCGTCAGCGCCGCCATGGACACCGTGACGGAGTCCCAGACCGCGATCTGCATGGCCCGCGAGGGCGGCATCGGGATCATCCACCGCAACATGAGCATCGAGCGGCAGACCCTCGAGGTGGACAAGGTCAAGAAATCCGAGAGCGGGATGATCGTGGACCCCATCACGATCGGGCCGGAGCAGAAGGTGAAGGACGCCCTCGAGCTCATGAGCCGCTACAAGATCTCCGGCGTGCCCGTCGTCCAGGGCCGAAGGCTCGTGGGGATCCTGACGAACCGCGACCTGCGGTTCGAGACCAACCTCGACCAGCCCGTCTCCCGCGTCATGACGAAGGACCGGCTCGTCACGGTGTCGCAGAACATCAGCCTCGAGGAGTCCAAGAAGCTATTGCACAAGCACCGCATCGAGAAGCTGCTCGTCGTGGACGACGACTTCTGCCTCAAGGGGCTCATCACGATCAAGGACATCGAGAAGATCCAGAAATACCCCAACGCCTGCAAGGACCAGCTCGGGCGCCTGCGGGTCGGCGGCGCCGTGGGGATCACCGACCGGGAGGCCCGGGTCCATGCCCTCCTGGCGGCGGGCTGCGACGTGATCTGCATCGACACGTCCCACGGGCACTCCAAGGGCGTGCTCGACGCCGTGCGCGACACGAAGAGAAACTTCCCCAACTGCGAGCTCATCGCCGGCAACGTGGCCACCTTCGAGGGCGCCGAGGCGCTCATCAAGGCCGGGGTCGACGCCGTGAAGGTCGGCGTGGGGCCGGGCTCCATCTGCACGACCCGCATCGTCGCCGGGATCGGCGTGCCCCAGATGACGGCCATCATGGAGTGCGCCCGGGCCTCGAGACATTACGGGGTGCCCCTCATCGCCGACGGGGGGATCAAGTACTCCGGCGACATCACCAAGGCCCTCGGGGCCGGGGCGCACTCCGTGATGATCGGCGGGCTCTTCGCCGGCACCGAGGAGAGTCCCGGCGAGACGGTCCTGTTCCAGGGCCGCAGCTACAAGGTCTACCGCGGCATGGGGTCGCTCGAGGCCATGAAGGAGGGCAGCCGCGACCGCTACATGCAGGACGATATCGAGAGCACGCTGAAACTCGTGCCCGAGGGCATCGAGGGCAGGGTGCCCTTCCGGGGATCCCTGTCGAACAGCATCTACCAGATCATGGGCGGCCTGAAGGCCGGCATGGGGTACGTCGGATGCCGGAGCATCGAGGAGCTGAGGCGGAAGGCGCGGTTCGTGCGGATCACCCCCGCGGGGCTGCGCGAGAGCCACGTCCACGACGTGATCATCACCAAGGAGGCCCCGAATTACCGCATCGACTAGGCGACGGGCACCCGATGCACGGGCATGCAGAGCGGGGCCGTCCACCGGCGGCCCCGCTTTTTCATGCCGCTGCGATTGATTTTGTGCGATGCCGTGGTGTATGATGCGCGGAGGGAAGCAGCGGCCGGAAGAAAACATTCTCCATTCATTTCCATTGGTTAGGAATTCATGAAGCACGTCGATTTCGTCCATCTTCACCTTCACACCCAGTACAGCCTCCTCGACGGCACCATCCGCCTGGGCGACCTGTTCAAGAAGGCCCGGGAGTACAGGATGCCCGCCGTGGCCATCACCGATCACGGCAACATGTACGGCGCCGTCGACTTCTACCAGCAGGCCTACAAGGCGGGGATCAAGCCCATCATCGGCTGCGAGCTCTACGTGGCCCCCAGGAGCCGGTTCGACAGGACCTCGGAGGGCCCGGGGGAGACGGCACGCCACCTCATCGTCCTGGTCAAGAACCTCCAGGGCTACCGCAACTTGATGAAGCTCACCTCGACGGGGTTTCTCGAGGGGTTCTATTACCGCCCGCGGATCGACAAGGAACTTCTGGCGAAGCACAGCGAGGGGCTCATCGCCACGAGCGCATGCCTGCACGGCGAGGTGGCGCACTGGATCCTCAAGGGGGACATGGAGAAGGCCCGGGAGACGGCCCGGGAGTACCGCGAGATCTTCGGCGCGGGGAATTACTACCTGGAGATCATGGAGAACGGCATCCCCGAGCAGTCGACGGTCAATGAGAAACTGATGGAAATTGGGAAGGACCTGTCCATTCCGCTCGTGGCGACCAACGACTGTCACTACCTCGATCGTGCCGACCACGAGGCCCACGAGGTCCTGCTCTGCATCCAGACGGGAAAGACCATGGATGACCCGGGGCGCATGCGCTTCGCCACGGACGCCTTCTATCTCAAATCACCCGACGAGATGAAGCAGCTCTTCTCGTACTGCCCCGAGTCCATCGCCAACACTCTGGTCATCGCCGAGAAGTGCAATCTCGCGCTGGACTTCAAGCAGGTGTACCTGCCGCATTTCGAGATCGGCCAGGGCAAGTCCCTCGACGAGCACCTCGAGGACATGGCGAAGGCGGGTCTCGAGCGCCTCCTGCCGAAGATCCTCAAGGGCCGGGACCCCTCGCTGCGGCAAAAATACGAACAGCGCCTGGCCCGGGAACTCGACATCATCAAGTCCATGGGGTTTGCCGGATACTTCCTCATCGTCTCGGACTTCATCCGGTACGCGAAGAGCCGCGACATCCCCGTCGGCCCCGGCCGCGGCTCCGCGGCGGGGAGCCTCGTGGCCTACGCCATCGGGATCACCGAGATCGACCCGATCCGCTATGGCCTGTTCTTCGAGCGGTTCCTGAACCCCGACCGCAAGAGCATGCCCGACATCGACACCGACTTCTGCATGGAGGGCCGCGACGAGGTCATCCGCTACGTCTCGGAGAAGTACGGCAGCGACCGCGTGGCGCAGATCATCACCTTCGGGAAGATGCAGGCCAAGGCCGTCATCCGCGACGTGGGCCGGGCCCTGAACATGCCCTACGGGGAAGTGGACCGCATCGCCAAGCTCGTCCCGAACGTCCTCAACATCAAGCTCGAGGATGCCATCAAGCAGGAACCCCGGCTCCAGGAGGAGCAGAAGAAGAACGAAAAGGTCCGACGGCTCCTGGCGCTGTCGCGCGCCCTCGAGGGCCTCAACCGCCACTCCTCGACCCACGCGGCCGGGGTCGTCATCTCCGACAGGCCGCTCGTCGAGCGCGTCCCCCTCTGCAAGAGCCCCAACGACGACATCGTGACGCAGTTCTCCATGAACGACCTCTCGGCGGCGGGCCTCACCAAGTTCGACTTCCTAGGTCTCAAGACCCTCACGGTAATCCGTGACACCCTGAAGTTCATCGAGGCGGGAAGGGGCGTTCACCTCGACATCTCCGACATCCCCCTGGACGACCGCCAGACCTTCCAGCTGCTCTGCAAGGGGGAAACGGACGGTGTCTTCCAGCTGGAGAGCCGCGGGATGAAGGAGATCCTCGTGGGCCTCAAACCCGACTGCTTCGAGGACATCATCGCGCTCATCGCCCTCTACCGCCCCGGCCCCCTGCAGAGCGGGATGGTCCAGGAATTCATCGCCCGCAAGCAGGGCAAGACGAAGAGCACCTACGAGGTGCCCCAGCTCGAGCCGATCCTGAAGGAGACCTACGGGGTCATCCTCTACCAGGAGCAGGTGATGCAGATCGCCAGCGCCCTGGCGAACTATACCATGGGCGAGGCCGATACCTTCCGAAAGGCGATGAGCAAGAAGAATTCCGCCGAGATGGAGAAGGAAAAGCCCAAGTTCCTGGCCGGGGCGCTGAAGAACCGGATCCCCGAGGCCAAGGCGAAGAAGATCTTCGACCAGATGGAGACCTTCGCCGGCTACGGGTTCAACAAGTCCCACAGCGCGGCCTATGCGATGATCTCCTACCAGACCGCCTACCTGAAGGCCCATTACCCGGTGGAGTTCATGGCCGCCCTGCTGACCAGCGAAAAGGGGAACCGCGACAAGGTCATCAAGCACATCAGCGTCTGCAAGGATATGGGGATCCCCGTCCTTCCGCCCGACATCAACCAGTCGGCCCTCGACTTCAGCGTCGACGGGGGAAACATCCGCTTCGGGCTGGCCGCCGTGAAGAACGTGGGGGAGAGCGCCATCGAATCCATCATCGAATCGAGGAACAAGGAAGGACCCTTCAAGTCATTTCTCGATTTCTGCTCACGCGTGGACCTCAGGAAGATCAACAAACGGGTCGTGGAGAGCCTCATCAAGTGCGGGGCCTTCGATTCGTTGCGATACGGGCGCCGCAGGCTGATGGAGGGCTTCGAGCGCGTCATGGACGCCGGCCAGAGGCTCCAGGAGCAGAAGTTCAGCGACCAGGCGGGGCTCTTCGACGGCCCCGACAGCCCGTCGGCCGACCCTGCGGTCTCCGAAAAGGACCTCCTGCCCGACGTCGAAGAGTGGGATCACGGCGAGATTCTGCTCTACGAAAAGGAAACCCTGGGGTTCTACATCACGGGGCACCCGCTGCTGCGGTACGCGGAGAAGCTCAAGCTCATCACCGATGCCGATTCCGAGCGGATCGCCGAGATGCGCGACAAGGACTGCGTCACCGTGGCGGGGATCGTGAGTCACAAGCGCGAGGTTCCGACCCGGCGTAAGGAAATGATGGCCTACGTGACCATCGAGGACCTCAAAGGGTCCTACACGGGGATCGTGTTCGCCGATACGTACCGCAATTTCAGGGAGCTGCTCGACTCTGACGCGCCGCTGCTCTTCAAGGGGACCCTCGACGTGACCGAGGAGAGCAGCCGGCTGGTGATTGCGGAAGTCCATCGCCTGTCGGAATACAACGGCGTCAGCTTCAACGCCATCCATGTCACCTTCGATGCCGGAAGGATGGAAGACGACCGTCTCGAGCAGCTCCGCGAGATCTGCCGCCGGTACCCGGGAAAGCATGATTGCTACCTGCACATCCTGCTTCCGAACCAGAGCGAGACGGTCGTTTACCTGGGGGAGGCGTCGAGAATCAATATCTCGCAGCCCCTGAAAGAGGAGGTCGAGCGCCTCCTCGGTCCCGGAACGACCCGTTTTCACTGATTTCATGCCCCCTGGGATTGATCCCGGCATCAGCAAAGACGCCTTCATGGTGAAGCCTTGCCCCCGCACATCGAAAGGACCTATCGAGACTTTTCATCTCACCGTCATTATTCGCGTTTCTCCGTAAAGATCAGCGAGACCGATCTCTACATCCTCGCCGATTCCGATCTGACCGCGCTTGCCTCCGAGGCGGTGCACCGGTGCCGCTCACAGATCGAGGAATACATCCGGATCCGGCCGGAATTCAGGACCTCCCTCGTTCCGCTTTCCGGCGATTCCCTCGCCCCCGACATCGTCCGGGAGATGCTCGACGCCTCCCGCAGGGCCGGCGTGGGACCCATGGCCTCCGTGGCGGGTGCCGTCGCGGAATTCGTGGGACGATGCCTGCTGGAGAAAAGCGCGAATGTCGTGGTTGAGAATGGCGGTGATATCTATATGAATGTAAAAGAAGATATTGCTGTCGGGATATTCGCCGGCACATCGCCGCTGAGCGGAAAGATCGCCCTGAAGATCCGTTCCGGCCAGACGCCCCTGGGTCTCTGCACATCGTCGGCAACGGTAGGGCACTCCCTGAGCCTAGGAGTTGCCGATGCGGTCTGCATCAAGTCGAAATCGGCGGCGCTGGCCGATGCTGCGGCAACGGCGGCGGGAAACGTTGTGCGCAGCAGGAAGGATATACGGAAGGGGCTCGCAAAGGCCATGTCCATCGCCGGGGTTCTCGGCGTACTCATCATAGCGGGGGATGCGCTGGCGGTCCAGGGGGACATGGAGATCGTCAAACCATGACGCGGGAATCATGCAATACTAAAGTTTACATAACATATCTTATCAGACATACACTTTGAGACCGTCCTTGAGTTAGAGGCGCGGCCCCGCAGTTGCCCTGTCGGTCACCCTGCCTGGCGGCAGGCTGAGATCGCAGCACTTTAGCGTAAAGCCAAGGTTCAATACTTACATTCATGTGATTGGATTTAAATGAATATCTAAATTTAAGAGACCAAATCCTTTGCCTTGCAGCTCATTTCTTATAATTACAATAGATCATTCAACACAGTTACTTATTAATAGATAATGAAGTGATTATTTTATTATTATGATAATCTACTTTCATATATGTCGACAAATAATTGTATTTATTGAATTTATTAAATTGCTGACATGTAGTCCCCTTTCGAGCGAACGAAAACATCGAAGCCCGCCCAGGGGTATGGTCCGAGGCGGATCAAAGACAGGAAGATTCGGTTCAGATCCGGGATTTTCTGCAGAACAATCGCAACGGACCTTAAAGGCCCTCTTCGGCGAGCTTTTTGATCAGCTCGGTCTGCCTGGCGTTGAGCCTCTTGGGGACGTCGACGAAGATCCGCACGTACTGGTCCCCCCGACCTTCGCCTTTCAGATGGGGAACCCCGAATCCCTTCATGCGGATCTTGGTGTTGCTCTGGGTTCCGGGGGGAACCTTCATTCGCTTGGGCGGTCCGCCCAGGGTGGGCACATCGATCGTCGTTCCCAGGCAGGCCTGGGAGAAACTGACGGTTTTCTCCACATACAGATCGTCGCCGTCTCGCGAGAATATGGGATGCGGGAGCACCTGGATGTTGAGGTACAGATCCCCGGCAGGCCCCCCGTACGGCGACCGGAGCCCCTTGCCGGCGAGGCGCAGCTTCTTGCCGGAGGAAATCCCTGCAGGGATCTTCACGCTGACCTCCTCGGTGATGTCGCCCTTTCTCAAGGAGAGCTTCTTCTCGGCCCCGAGAACCGATTCCTCCAACGAAATCGTAAGGTTATACTCTATATCCTGATCCTTGGAAGGGGCTTGCTCCCGATGGCCGTAGGCCTGTTCCCCGAAGATGTCCCCGAAGGGATCCGCACGGCGCTGCGTGTAAACGCGCCTCTTGCCGCCCTGGCCCCCCGCGCCGCCGAACCAGGTGAACTCCCCCCCTAGGTTCCCGAAGCCGAACCCCCGCAGGATGTCGTTGATGTCGAAGTTGCGGAAGATGTCTTCCTGGGAAAACTTCTGCCGGAAGGCATCTGTCCCGAACTCATCGTATTGTTTACGTTTTTCGGGGTCGCTGAGAACGGCGTAGGCCTCGCTGATCTCCTTGAACTTCTCTTCGGCCCGCTTCTTGTCAGTGGGGTTGCGGTCGGGATGGTACTTCAAGGCGAGCTTGCGGTACGCTTTCTTGATGTCCTCTATGCTGGCACCCTTGTCCAGGCCAAGGACCTTGTAATAATCGTCGGCCATGCTCTTTTTTCGCGCCTGTGGGTTTGGGATACGCCGATAAGTTAGGCATCGATCCGCGTCCCGTCAATCGCCCGCCGGCCCGTCGATCAGGCGGCCCGCCCCAGGTCGAAGGCCCTGAGATTCGCCTCGACGATCTTTTCCGGCAGCATCTCCGTGAGGACCCGTTTCCAGTCGCCGGCGTCGATCCCGGGAATGAAACGGGATACGGCGCCCAGCATGACGGTGTTTACGGCTCTGCGGTTTCCCGCCTTCGCGGCGAGTTCGGGGCCGCTCACCACCTTCACGTTTTCCGCACCGAGGCGGGCCCGCAGGATTTCGTAAATGTCCTTGGGGTAATCCGCCTCGCCGAGGTTGACCGAGGGAGGATAGATCTCCTCGTCGTTCACGAGAACCAGCCCGCCCGGCTTGAGATAATCGAGGTACCGGAGCGATTCGAGTTTCTCGAAGGAGACGATGATGTCGACGTCCCCCCTCTTGGCAAGGGGCGAGTACACCTTCCGGCCGTACCGGACGTGGCTCGTGACGCACCCGCCGCGCTGGGCCATGCCGTGCACCTCGCTCTTCTTGACGTCGTGGCCCTTCCCCATCATGACCTTGCAGATGATGTCGCTCGCCAGAAGGATCCCCTGTCCCCCGACACCGGCCAGCAGCAGGCTCTTCACGCTGTTTTCCATGTCCCTACGCACCCTCCCGCATGATCGCTTCCTGCCGGCAGAGCTGCGCGCAGAGGCTGCAGCCCGTGCACAGGTTCGCGTCGATTACGGCGATCCCTTTCTGTTTTTTGCGCTCCGGTCTCGGGGGCATGCCCGACTTCTCGAAGTCCTTCCAGGAAATGGCCGGGCATCCGCAACTCAGACAGACCTTGCAGCCGATGCACAGGTCGGGGTCCGTGAAAAAGGGCTTGGCCCGGTCGGCCTTCTTGCTCATCAACAGCACGCAGGGCGAACGGGAGATGATCAGCGAGGGCCCGTCCTTCGCGAGCTCACGCTTCAGCACGTCCGTCGTGTTCTTGTAGTCCAGCGGGTCGATGACCTCGACGCTGTCGATGCCCAGGACCTTTCCCAGGGCCGCGAAATCGAGCTCCCGGGTCTTCTCCCCCTGCAGGGTGTACCCCGTCGCGGGGTGCTCCTGCATGCCCGTCATCGCCGTCGTGCGGTTGTCGGCGATGATGAAGACGGCGTCGCTGCGGTTGTAGGCCGTGTTGAGCAGCGTCGTGATCCCCGAGTGGATGAAGGTCGAATCGCCGATGACCCCGACGACCTTCCCCTTCCCTTTCGGCCCGAGCGCCTTGCTCATCCCGTGGGCGATCCCGATGCTCGCGCCCATGCAGATGCAGCTGTCCATGGCCGACAGGGGCTTCATGTAGGAGAGGGTGTAGCAGCCGATATCGCCCGAGACGAAGGCCTTGGTCTTGCCCAGGGCGTAGAACAGCGCCCGGTGGGGGCAGCCGGGGCACAGGTTCGGCGGCCGCGGCGGGATGGTCTGCAGCGTGACGGCCGGGGCGGACGATCTCCCGGTCACGCCCTGCTCGATCACGCCGGGGTCGAACTCGTTGGTGTAGGGAAAAACGGCCTTGCCGGATACCGCAATCCCCATGGCCCTCACCTGCTCCTCGATGAAGGGGTCCAGCTCCTCGACGACGTAGAGCGTTTTGACCCTCGAGGCGAAGTCGCGGATCATCTTCTCGGGCAGGGGGTGAACCAGGCCGAGCTTCAGGTAGGAGTACTCCGGAAAGGCATCCTTGGCGTAGTTGTAGGGCATGCCCGCCGTGATGATGCCCACCTCGGGGGAGCCCATCTCCACCCGGTTGCCCGGGAAGGTCTCCGCCCACTCGCGGAGGGCCTGCATGCGCTTCTCCACCTCGACGCGCCGGGCACGCGCGTTGACGGGGACCATGACGTACTTGAGGGGCAGGTGACGGATGTCGGTCCGGTCCCCGACGGCCGACCGCTCTTCGGTCCGGACGACGCTCTTGGAGTGGGACACGCGGGTCGTCGTGCGCAGGAAGACGGGCGTGTCGAATCGCTCGGAGAGCTCGAAGGCGAGCTTGATGAAGTCCTTGGCCTCCTGGCTGTCGGCGGGCTCCAGCATGGGGATCTTGGCGAACTTGGCGTAGTTGCGGTTGTCCTGCTCGTTCTGCGAGCTGTGCAGCGAGGGGTCGTCGGCCGTGATGATCACGAGCGCCCCGTTGGTTCCCGTGTAACTGACGGTGAACAGGGGGTCGGCCGCCACGTTGACGCCCACGTGCTTCATCACCGCCATGGCCCGGGCCCCCGCGAAGGCGGCCCCGATGGCCACCTCGAGCCCCACCTTCTCGTTGGGCGACCACTCGGCGTAGACCCCCTTGTACTGGGCGAAGGCCTCCAGGATCTCCGTGCTCGGCGTCCCGGGGTAGCCCGCGCCGAAGGTGGCGCCGCACTCCCAGGCGCCCCGTGCGATCGCCTCGTTTCCCGACATCAGTTCCAGCATCGTTCCGCTCCGTCTTTGTCTCTATCCCAGCTGCGCGATCTTGCGTTTCAGGAGTGTCGCCGCCGCGGGGTCTTTGGTCTTCTCCAGCGCCTTCCTGTAGTAATCCAGCGCCTTGCCGCGGTCGTTCATCTCCTCGTGGATGCGCGCGAGGTTCCTGTAGCTGATCCCCTCGTGCACGGCCCCGGGGTTCATCGAGGCGACCCGGCCGAAGGCCTCCAGGGCCTTCTCGTACTCCTTTTTCGCCTCGTGGGCGTAACCGATCCCGAACCAGGCGTAGATCGCCCGGATGTCCCCGCCTGACGCCCGATCGAGGAAGTCCCGGTACACCTGGATGGACCGGTCATACTCGCCCGCGCCGAAGTAGAGGCTTCCCAGCTCGTAGCGGGCGCTCTGGGCGGCATGGGTCGAGGGGTACTTCTCCACGAGATCCGCCAGCGCCTTGACGGCTTCGGGACCGGCCGTGCCCGTGCCCATGGGGTCTGCCTTCATCGCCCGGATGCGCGCGTCGAAATACAGCCTGCCCGCGTCGGTTTCCTGGGACGACGTGTAATAGAAATACCCGCCGGCCAGGATGATCGCCAGGACGATCGCACCGCCTGCGGCCACGAGGGTTCGCCGGTTCGCGGCGGCATACCCGATGATCTTCCCCATGGCCTCCTGAAAGGCATCGGGCTGTTCCAGGTCCTTCTTGTCCAGCTTTGCTGCAACCATGATCCCGTTCTCCGGTGTCGATCAAAAAATGATCGGGCATCGGCCCGACGTGCTGTTCTCCGAACCGTCCCGCACCGCCCGGCTCACCCGCCGGGCCCGCCCTCCTGCATCGCCTTGAAGATCTCCCCCACCCGGGCCGGGGCCCGCACGATCTTTCCCTCCCGGTTCAGGAAGGCATGGAGCGTGGAGCCCTCCGCGAGCAGCCGCTCTCTGCCCTCGTCCCAGATCTCGTAGGCGAACTTCACGCTGGCACGCCGGAAGTACTCGATGCGGGTCTCGACGAGCACGATGTCGTCGTAGCGAGCCGGGTAGAGATAGTGGCATGCCAGCTCCGTCAGGGGGAGGAAGAACCCCTCCTTCTCCATCTCGCTGTACACGAGCCCCGCCTCCCGCATGAGCTCCGTGCGGCCGATCTCGAACCAGCGGATGTAGTTCGTGTGGTAGACGATCCCCATCGCGTCGGTGTCGGCGTAGATGACCCGGATCTTAACGGCGCCTGTCTTCAATGAACCGTCTCCAGTCGCCGATGAACCCCTCCATCAGCAGGCATCCCGGGGTCACGACGAGCCCTCCCCGGCGCGCCGCTTCCTCGCTGTACCCCTCGGCACCCCGCACGTTGTCTTCCCGCCGGGAGCACAGGACGGCAAAGGGGCTCGGCTCGGCCGTGTGGGTCTTTTTCGCGATCGGCGTGGGGTGGTCGCTCAGCACGAGGACGCGGTAATCGCCGTGACGCCCGATCCCCTCGAGCACGGTGCCCACCACCTTGCCGTCGAAATCCTCGATGGCCTTCACCTTCCCCTCGAGGTTTCCCTCGTGCCCCATCTCGTCGGGGGCCTCCACGTGGACGAAGACGAAGTCCTTTTCCCCGAGCGCCTCGAGGGCCCTGCGGGCCTTGCCGACGTAGTCCGTGTCGATGTAGCCCGTGGCCCCCGGCACCTTGAGGATCTCGAGGCCCGCGTAGACCCCGAGGCCGTTGAGGAGATCCACGGCCGATATCATGCCCCCGCTGAGGCCGTACTTCACCGACAGGGGATCCATGGCGGGCTTGCCGCCCTGTCCCCAGAGCCAGACGGAGGTCGCCTGCCTCTTCCCCAGGCCGGCCCGCCGGCGGTTCACGGGGTGGTCCTTCAGGATCGCCCGTGAGCGCAGCATGACGCGGAGCACGTCTTCGGCGCCCTTTCCCTTCGGGAGCCACGGCGCCGTCGGCTGTCCCGTGATGTCGTGGGGCGGCGTGGTCTCCACCTCGGGCCCCCCGCCCTTCCAGACGAGCAGGTGGCGATACCCCACGCCGGGGTGGAATTTCAGCGTCTCCGTCCCCATTTCGCGGTCGATGTCCCGGATGATCTCCCGCGCCTCGTCGGAGGTGATATGCCCCGCCGTGAAGTCCACCATGACGGGGTCGGGCCCTTCGCCGAGGGTGACGAGGTTGCAGCGGAAGGCCAGGTCCCCCGGCTCCAGGTGCACCCCCATGCTGGCCGCCTCGAGCGGGCCGCGTCCCGTGTAGCAGACCGCGGGGTCGTAGCCGAGCACGGAGAGGATGGCCACGTCGCTTCCCGGCTTCATGCCCCTCGGGACCGTGTCGATGAGACCGAGGGTCCCCTCGCGGGCGATCCGGTCCATGTTCGGGGTCTTCGCGTGGGCCAGCGGGGTCTTCCCGCCCAGACTCTCGATCGCCCAGTCGGCCATGCCGTCACCGAGCAGCACCACGTATTTCATTTCAGCCTGTCGTCCTCGATGCGGATCCGCACCGTCTTGCCCTTCAGGACGGCCAGACGGTCGATCTCCTTCAGGGCCACCCGCACGTCCCTCTCCCGGGCTTCGTGCGTCGTCATGACCACGGGCACGGACCCCGACTTGTCGATCGCCCTGCCCTTCTGGATGACGGCGGCGATGCTGATGTTGTGCTTCCCGAGGATCCCCGAGATCTTCGACAGCACGCCGGGCCGATCCAGGGCGGAGAACCGGAAGTAGTAATTGGTCACGATCTCTTCCATGGGCATCAGGTCGATCTCCTCGATCCCGTCCTCCGAGAGCGTGCGCGACGGGACGCGCCGGGAAATCCCCTTCTGGATGTCCCGCGCGATGTCGATCAGGTCGGCCACGACGGCGCTCGCCGTCGGCATCATCCCCGACCCCTGACCGTAAAGGAAGACGGAACCCGAGGCGTCGCCGCGGATGTGCAGGGCGTTGTAGTTGCCGTTGACGCTCGCCAGCAGGTGATCGAAGGGGATCATGGTGGGGTGGATCCTCGCCTCGACGGCGTCCCCCCGCTGGATCGCGATGGCCAGCAGCTTGATCTTGTAGCCCAGTTCCCGGGCGAACTCGATATCCTGCTGGCTCACCCCGGTGATGCCCTCCCGGTAGATCTCTGCGAGGTCGACCCGCTTGCCGTAGGAAAGCGCCAGCACGAGGCCGAGCTTGTGCGCCGTGTCGATCCCCTCTACGTCGAAGGTGGGGTCGGCCTCGGCGAAGCCGAGCGCCTGCGCCTCCCGGAGCACCGCCTTGTAGTTCTTGCCCTCGTCGCTCATCTTGGTGAGGATTAAGTTCGTGGTCCCGTTGAGGATGCTGAAGATGGAGCGGATCCGGTTGGCCGCCAGGCTCTCGCGCAGCGTCTTGATGACGGGGATGGTGCCCCCGACGCTGGCCTCGAAGCCGATGTTGACCCCGTGCTGCTCGGCGGCCCTGAAGATCTCGTCACCGTAGGTCGCCAGCAGGGCCTTGTTGGCCGTCACCACGTGCTTGCCCCGGCGGATGGCCTCGAGGATGAAGCTCTTCGCCGGTTCATACCCCCCGACCAGCTCGATGACGATCGAGATCTCCGGGTCGCTCAGGATGGCCCGTGCGTCGCGGGTCAGGATCTTCCGGTCCACCGCCACCGGGCGGGGCGTTTTCAGGTCGAGGTCGGCGATTTTCCGGATGACGATCCTCGCCCCGAGACGCTTCTCGATCAGACCGCCGTTTTCCGCGAGAAGCTTCACGGTTCCCGAGCCGATGTTGCCGAAGCCGATCAGGCCGGCCTGGATGGTCTTCATGGCGATTGCTCCTGTTTGCACCGCCTGCGGCGCGGGCCGCCGTGCAGGACGTTCGAAGGTTCCGATTATAGTGAAAATGGCTGTCTTGTCAAAAGAAATCCAAGGCGGCGTCAGCCCGTCCGGGCCAGATCGAGACGGCTCTCCCACCTCCACAGCAGGACCTCCCGCAGCAGCGCGTGCTCCGGCCTCTGGAGGCGGGGGTCTTTCTTCACCAGCTCGAAGGCCTCCGCGCGCGCATCGCCCAGCAGCCTGCCGTCGCGAAGGATGTCGGCCACGCGGAAATCGGGGATGCCGGATTGGCGCGTCCCCATCATCTCCCCGGGTCCCCGGATCTCGAGGTCCGCCTCCGCGATCCGGAAGCCGTCCTGGGTCTGCTCCATGATGCCGAGGCGCTTGCGCGCGTTCTCGGATCCCCGGGAACCGGTCATCAGGATGCAGTAGGAGGGAATGTCGCTGCGGCCCACCCGCCCCCTGAGCTGGTGGAGCTGCGCGAGGCCGAACCGCTCGGCATGCTCGATCACCATCAGGGAGGCCCGGGGGATGTCGATGCCCACCTCGATCACGGTGGTGGCCACCAGGATGTCGAGGGCACGGCCGTTGAAGGCCTGCATGATCCGCTCTTTTTCCTGCGCCTTCATCCGGCCGTGGATCAGCCCGACGCGGAGCTCGGGGAACACATCCCGCTGCAGGTGCTCGGCCATGCGGGTGGCGTCCTTGAGATCGAGGGCCTCCGACTCCGAGACGAGGGGATAGACGATGAAGACCTGGTTGGACTTCGCGATCTCCTTCCGGATGATCTCGTAGACCCGGGGCCTCTCCCGCTCGTAGAAGACCTTCGTCCGGACGGGCTTCTTCCCCGGGGGCATCTCGTCGATGACCGAGATGTCCAAATCCCCATAGACGGTCATCGCGAGCGTTCGGGGGATGGGGGTCGCCGTCATGACCAGCACGTCCGGGTTGGCGCCCTTGGCGCGAAGGGTGGCGCGCTGCACGACCCCGAAGCGATGCTGCTCGTCGACGACCACGAGGCCCAGCTTCCGGAAGTCCACCCCTTCCTGGATGAGGGCGTGGGTGCCCACGACGATGTGGACCTCTCCCGCCTCGATCTGCCGCGCGATCTCCCTCTTTTCCGGGCTGCGCAGGCCGCCCAGCAGCAGGGCCGTCTTGAGGCCCAGCGACTCCGCCCACCGCCCGACGTTGCGGTGATGCTGTTCCGCGAGGATCTCCGTCGGGGCCATGAGGGCCGCCTGGTAGCCGTTCTCGCAGGCCGTCAGCATGGCCGCCATGGACACGACCGTCTTGCCGCTGCCCACGTCGCCCTGCAGCAGACGGTGCATCGGCGACGGCCGCGCCATGTCCCCCTGGATCTCCGCGATCACGCGGCTCTGTGCCGCCGTGAGCCCGAAGGGCAGGATGGACAGGAACCGGCCCGTCAGTTCCCCCCCCGTCTTGAAGGCGATCCCCTCGTCGAGGACGTTTCCCGCATGCTTCAGGGCCATGGCGAGCTCGAAATAGAACAGCTCGTCGAAGATGAGCCGGCGATGGCCTTCGGAACGCATGGCGTTGAGTCGGTTCACGTCCTCCTCCGGGCCGGGGAAATGCACGGCGCGGACGGCCTCGATGATGTCGATCAGGCCCTGCCGCTCGCAGATCTCCCGCGGGATCGGCCCCGGCATGTAGCGGGCGTAGTCCTCGACGGCGTGCAGGAGAATCCGGCGCAGGTGCTTCTGCCCGAGCCCCTCCGTCTCGGAGTAGATCGGGACGATCCGCTTGAAATGCAGATGGCCTTCCTCCCCCTCCTCGAGGATCTCGTAATCGGGATGGATCATCTCGGGCTCGAACCGGTAGACCCGCATCTCGCCGGTCAGGATGACCCGGCACCCCGGCTTGAAGACGTTGCGCAGATAGGCAAAGCTGCCCTTGAACCACTTCGCCTTCAGGGCCGCCGAGTCGTCCCGGATCACCGCCTCGAAGACCTTCCGCTTGCGGTATGGCTGGATGTCGGCCCGGACAACGGTGCCGACGACGGTCTCCTTCCTCCCCGCCTCGGCACGGGCGATGGGCTTGATGTCACGGCGGTCCTCGTACTTCCGGGGCAAAAACAGGAGGAGGTCCTCGACGGTTTTGAGCCCCTTGCGTTCGAGGAGCCGGCCGATCTTGGGTCCCACCCCCTTGACGAACTGGGCCGGCCGGGTGAGCTTCTCCACGGCCGTCTCGAGCGAGGCGAGGGCCTCCCGCGGGACGCCCTGCGGCACGGCACGGCCGTCGGCGTCCCCGGAGCCGGCGAGTTCCCCCTTCAGGGCGTCGATGCAGGCGAGGCCCTCGGAGATCCGCCTCTTACGATCCTCCGGGGATGCGGCGTCGAAGCCCGAAAGGATCCCGTCGAGCGCCGCCAGCCGCATCGCCATGCGGCCGGCGCGCTGGTTGTCCGTCACCTTCTGAGGGAGCACGTCCCGCAGGCCGGCGATCTTTTTCCGGAGCGGCTCTTCGAGATTGCGCACGAGGGTCAGGTTCCGAAAGTCATTGCCGGCGGAAAAGCGCAGGGGGGTCTCGATCTTCTCCAAGGCCTGTTTCAGGGTTTCCATGTCCCTCTTCCCTCACCGGCCCCGCAGTGCCGCGGCGGCCGTCCCCGATGCCGGGCCCGCTGTGAGCCCGGGCCCGATCGAGATGGAACGTCCCGATATGTCTATCAAAATTCCTTCCCCGGCACAAGGCTCGAGTTGACCCGTCGGCCAGGAACGAATTGACAAGCCCGCAACTTTCGGATATGGTGCCTGCGACTGTCCGCCAAGCGGGTTCTGTCTGTCCATTCCGCTTTTTTTGCCGCGCAGCCGAGGGGTGCATATGGGGGGCGATGTTTCGTACAAGGACTCCGGCGTCGACATCGACAAGGGGAACCGGTTTGTCGATGTGATCAAGCCGCTCGTCAAGACCACCTTCCGAAAGGAGGTCATGGGCGGCCTCGGGGGGTTCGGGGGTCTGTTCCATCTCGACAAGGTCAAGTACAGGGACCCCGTCCTCGTGGCCTCCACGGACGGCGTGGGCACCAAGCTCAACGTCGCCCGCATGATGAACCGCTACAACACGATCGGCATCGACCTCGTGGCGATGTCCGTCAACGACGTCATCGTCCAGGGCGCCGAGCCGCTGTTCTTCCTCGATTATATCGCGTCGGGCGCCATCGACATCGAGATCGGCAGGCAGCTGATCGAGGGCGTCGTCAAGGGCTGCCGGGACGCGGGCTGCGCCCTGCTGGGGGGCGAGACGGCCGAGATGCCCGGCTTCTACGGCGAGGGGGACTACGAGCTCGTCGGGTTCTGCGTCGGCATCGTCGAGGCGGACAAGCTCATCGACGGCTCCCGGGTCGGCATCGGCGACAAGATCATCGGCCTGGCCTCGAGCGGCATTCACAGCAACGGGCTGTCGCTGGCCCGCAAGGTCTTCTTCGACCGCTGCGGCCTGCAGGCTAACGACCCCGTGGAGGGCCTGCTGCTGCCCGTGGGCGAGGAGCTGCTCACGCCGACGCGGATCTACGTCAAGAGCATCCTCAATCTCAACAAGAACTTCAGTCTCAAGGGGCTCGTCCACATCACGGGCGGCGGCTTCTACGACAACATCCCCCGGATCCTGCCCGAGCGCTGCGCGGCCGTGATCCACCGGGGGAGCTGGCCGGAGCTCGCCGTCTTCCAGGCCATCCGGAAACACGGCCCGATCGAGGATGCCGAGATGTTCCGCGTCTTCAACATGGGGATCGGGATGATGGTCATCGTCGACGGAGAGGCGGCCCCGGAGGTCCTCGAGCGCCTGGGGGCCCTGGGAGAGAAGGCCTACCTGATCGGCTCGATCGAGAAGAGGGCGCCGGAGGGCCCGCCCGTCATCATCGCCTGACCCGGGAGGGCCGGAGTGCATCCATGACGAGAATCGTGAACCTGGGCGTCCTCGTGTCGGGGAGCGGCTCCAACCTTCAGTCCATCATCGACAACATCGAAAAAGGGGCCCTGCCCGCGAAGATCGGCGTCATCGTCAGCAACAACCCTGCGGCCTTCGCCCTCGAGCGGGCGCGAAAGCACGGGATCCCGGCCGTCGTGATCGAGCACGCGGGCTTCGCCGACCGCGAGGCCTACGACCGACACGTCGTCGACACGCTGCAGGCCCGCGGCGTGGAGCTGGTGGTGCTGGCCGGCTTCATGCGGGTCCTTTCCCCCCTTTTCCTGCGCGCCTTCCCGATGCGGGTCATGAACATCCACCCGGCCCTTCTGCCCTCGTTCCCCGGCACGCACGGCCAGAAGAAGGCCTTCGACTACGGGGTGAAGTTCTCCGGCTGCACGGTCCATTTCGCCGACGAGGGCGTGGACACGGGCCCCATCATCATCCAGGCCGTCGTTCCCGTCTACGACACGGATACCGAGGAGACCCTCTCGCGGCGCATCCTCAAGGAGGAGCACCGGATCTACCCGCAGGCCATCCGTCTCTACGCCGAGGGGAAACTGCACGTCGAGGGGCGCAAGGTGCGCGTCCTGGGCCACCCGGAGCCGGAAGACAGCCCCCGGCACAACCCGCCCGTCACCGATTTTTGATGGATCCTCGAGGCCGTTGCCCTGCACCCGGGCCGTGCAGCGACTTGCACGGATCGCGCAGAGCCTGTTTGCGCGAGCGGTTCTGCACGAACCGAAGCGGCCGTGGAGCCCCGTGTCCGGGCCCGCAGCCGAGCCTGTCGCGGAGCCGGGCAGGGAGCGGAGAGCCGACGCAGAGAGTGTCGAGCCGGCAGCCGGGTTTCGCGGCGGCCGTGGAATCGACCGGGGCCCGATCATCGCATTTGACAAGGGGGGCCTCTTTCAGCAAAATGATACATCCTCGAAGGGCCCCCGCCGGGGGCCGGGAACGCACACCATGTACGACGTGATCGTCATCGGCAGCGACCTCAGTTCCCTCGTCGCCGCGCTGCTTGCCGCCCGCTACGGCCGCAAGACCCTGCTGGTCTCCGAGTCCGGCCTCGAGGACGGCCTCGTGCGTTCGGGCTACCACTTCAACGTCGATCCCTTCCCCTGGAGCGGTTTCGCCCCGGGGCAGATCTTTTCGCGGCTGCTCTCGGAGCTCAACATCCCCCTGCCGGAACCCTCCCGCGTCTCGCCGCTGAACCCGGCCCTGCAGGTCATCCTGTCCGAGCACCGCATCGACTTCTTCCTCGACCGCGACGCCCTCCTGCGGGATCTCGCCCGGGAGTATCCCGGCGATGACCGGCAGATCCACGCCCTGTACCAGTCCGTCGCCAAGGTGGGCGAAACCCTCGAGCGCGCGGTGCGCGAGACCCTCGAGACCCGGGACCGCTCCCTCAAGGGCCTGATGAAGAGCTGCCTCGACATGCCCTTCGTCATGGGCGAGATCTGGAGGCTCGAGCAGAAGATCCGTTCCGCCGCAAAGCAGCCCTCCCTCGGTGCGGTCTTCGACTCGGAGCTCACCCTGCTGTCGAACCTGCACGTCAATCACGCCAAGCCCCTTTGCTCGGCCTACCTGCTTTCGCTGCCCTGGCGGGGGCTCTACTATCATTTCGGGGGCAAGCAGCGGATGCTCGGGCAGCTCCGGAAGCGCTACGAGGAGCTGCGCGGGGAGACCCTCCCGGATTGTTCGGTCGTCACGGTCCGGGCGGGCGGCAGGATCGAGGTGGACATCCGGTCGAGGGGCAAGACGGCCGGCCTGCTCGCGCAGCAACTGGTCATCAGCGCAAAGTCCCCGGCCCTGGAAAAGGTCTTGTCCTCGAACGGCAGGCTCTCCCGGCTTGCCCGCCGGCTCCGAAAGGTCGAGATCCGCCGGTATCCCTTCACCCTGCACCTGGGCGTCGACAACCGGGGGCTTCCCGACCGCATGGGCGAATACGTCATCCACGTGCCCGAGCCCCCCGCAGGGGGGGAGTGCCCGTGGCTGTTCCTCGAGGCGAGCGTGGCCGACGACACGGGCCTGGCGCCCCGGGGGAAGAGGACGCTGGCGGTCACGGCTCTGTTGCCCCGGTCCCCCGTCGGGATGCCGGACGGGGAACTCCGCGCCGTCGCCGAGGGCATGCTGCAGTCGCTGGAAGGGTTCCTGCCCTTCCTGCGGGAGAACATCGATTTCATGGATCTCGACGGCTCCATCGAGATCTCACGGCGCTACCAGCAGGTCGTCAACCCCCGGTACCGGTTCACGGGCCTTTCCCTGCCGGGCCTGATGAGCTTCCCGGTCCGCTCCCCGCTCCCGAACGTCTTTCTGACCGGGGGGATGATCTTTGCGGGCCTCGGGTTCGAGGGGGAGGTCCTCTCGGGCATGAAGGCGGGACACCTTGCAGCGAAAGATGGGGAGAGATGAAGAAGACACGGCCGGATTTCAAGATCGAGAGCCTCGGCAGGCCCAAGATCCCCTCGCCGCTCACGGTGGGCTACTTCAAGAGCGACGACGAGAGGGTCCTGAGCGACATCACCGTCGATGCGCGGCAGGCGCGGCCCATGCCGTCGGTATCCCTGGAGGTGGCCGGTCCCCGGGAGACGATCTACTTCGAGCCCCAGAAGGTCAAGGCGGCCGTGGTCTCCTGCGGCGGCCTGTGCCCCGGGATCAACGACGTGCTGCGCGCCCTGGTCATGGAGCTCCATTTCCGCTACGGGGTCCGGAACATCATCGGGGTGAAGTACGGCTTCCAGGGCCTGATCCCGCGATACGGCCACGAATTTCTGGAACTGACCCCCGATGTGGTCAAGGACATCCAGGATCTCGGGGGCAGCATCCTCTCCTCGTCGCGGGGCAATCAGGACATCGTCGAGATGGTGGACTCCCTGGAGAGGATGAACATCAATCTCTTCTTCGTCATCGGCGGGGACGGCACGATGCAGGCCGCCCAGCTGATCACCGAGGAGACGGCCCGCCGGAAACTGAAGATCGGCGTGATCGGCATCCCCAAGACGATCGACAACGACCTCGTCCTCATCCAGAAGAGCTTCGGGTTCGACACGGCCATCTCCGAGGCCGTCAAGACGATCCAGTGCGCCCACGTGGAGGCCAAGGGGGCGCCCATGGGGATCGGCCTGGTGAAGCTGATGGGGCGCCAGTCCGGTCACATCGCCGCCTCGGCGGCCCTGGCCCAGGGGGATGCGAATTTCGTCCTCATCCCCGAAGTGCCGTTCGACCTCGACGGGGAAAACGGGTTCCTGCGCCACCTCGAGAAGCGGATGCTCGCCCGGCATCATGCCGTCATCATCGTGGCCGAGGGCGCGGGGCAGAACCTCTTCGCCCGGACAGGCCCGGTCCGCCGCGACGCCTCGGGCAACATCCGGCTCAACGACATCGGGGTCCTGCTGAAGGACCGGATCGAGGAGTATTTCCGGAAGAGACGCATCGAGATCAACCTCAAGTACATCGACCCGAGCTACATCATCCGCAGCGTGCCCGCCAACGCCAGCGACAGCATCATGTGCGGCGTGCTCGCCCAGTACGCCGTCCACGCGGGGATGGCGGGAAAGACGGGCATGCTCGTGGGTCTCGTCAACGACGCCTACGTGCACCTGCCGTTCCGGGCCGTGGCCGCCCGGCGGAAGATGATCGACCCCCGGGGCAACATCTGGATGCTGGTCCTCGAGTCGACGGGGCAGCCCGTCACGATGAAAAACTAAAAAACGCTTGCATTCTCCCCGTCCTTGGTTTAGATAAGCGGACCGATTCTTTTCGCGAGGTGTCTGTTATGGCCAGAGTCTGCGATGTCTGCGGCAAGGGCCCGGTGGTGGGTCACAACGTCAGTCACGCCAACAACAAAACGAAACGCGTCTGGTACCCCAATCTCCAGAAGCTCCAGGTCGTGGACAGCAAAGGGTCCGTGAAGCGGATGAAGGTCTGCACCCGCTGCCTGCGATCGGGCTCCGTGCGCAAGGCCCTATAGGCCGCCGTCGAACCCCGACGCCGCGATTGCCCGAAGCGTCGCCGACAGGAAGCGTTCGTGGTCGGCGACGCTTTCGATTCCCCTCTCCAGGAGATCCCGCACGCCCTGCCGCACCGAGTCCCCGGCGTCCCCACCGAAAAACTTCCAGAGGAACAGGTCGACCCGGCCCTCGAGGCTCACCGATCGCCGCAGGATTTCCCGCCGGTAGGCCGCCAGCCCCTGCAGCACCGCATCCCGCGCGAGCCGGCCCGACATCGCGTAGGCCCAGCTGAGCGTGTCGACGAGCCCTTCGATGCGGTCCTCGAGGGTCGCCTCCACGGCCCGGGAGAAGAGATCCATGACCCCCGGGTTTCGCCGGTGAATCACCAGGTCGACGGCCATCTCGATGATGAGGTGTGAGCGGTAGAGCGCCTCGTCGCCGTCGATGGGCGAGCCGAGCCGCCGGTGCATCCCCATCATGTCCCCGGCGAGCGCGGCCCCCTTGAGAAAGGCGTAGCCCCCCGACTCGTTCTCGGAACGGTCGTGGCCGTGGTGCGTGATGCGGCCATGGTGGGACAGGTCGTCGACGAGCAGGTGAAACTGGATGAACCGGACCCTTTCGCGTCCGGGCGGCAGGCCGCCGAGCCTCTCCATCCGGTGCGTCATCTCGGGCGTGATCTCCCGGTGAATGGGAAGGATGTCGGGCATCACGTTGTAGAGGAGGATGTCGAGGTTGTCGAGTCCCAGGCGGGCCCCGGCATATTCCTTCAGCAGCCAGGTGTGCGCGTTGATCAGCATCTTTCCAGCGGACCGAAACCGCCGAAGCCCCCGCGGGCGGTCGGTCTTCTCGGCCATATTCTTTCGGAAACGAGGGTCCCGCGCGGCAAGACCTTCCGCGTGCCGTCGCCCCGCGCAACGGAAGGGAAGCGGGCGATGCCAAAAGCCGCCGTCCGGTCATCACGCCCGCATGCCGCACCGGGATCGGGCCCTGCGAAAATCCTGCGATACCCGTAACATCGGCGCGGCCGAAGATCAAGAGCCAATAATTCTTCCCTTGACAGGAAGCCTGACACTGCTAATATAAACGCCGTCCCTATCTCTGGCGCCCACGACGCAGGCCTGCCATCGGGCCCGCGGAAGAAAACGGTTCTATGCTGCCGACGACACGCTGGAAACTCTCCGAGGTCAAAGAGAATATCCGCGCTCTTTTCGCAGAAGAATTCAAGCTGAACCCCATCGTTTCCCAGATTCTCGTCAACCGCAGCATCACCGACCTCGAGACGGCGCGGCGATTCCTGAACCCCTCGCTCCACGATCTGCACAGCCCCTTCCTCATGAAGGACATGAAGGAAGGCGTGGCAAGGCTCATCCGCGCGGTCCAGGGCGGCGAGAAGGTGGCGATCTACGGCGATTACGATGCCGACGGCATCACCTCCCTGGCGATCCTGTACCGGTTTCTCCGCGAGATTCACGAGTGCGTCCTGTACTACATCCCCGACCGGGTCGACGAGGGCTACAGCCTGAATCGAAAGGCCATCGACCGCCTCAGGGCGCAGGACGTGCGGCTCATCGTCACGGTCGACTGCGGGGTGTCGGACCGCGAGGAGATCGAATACGCCCGCACGCAGGGCATCGACACGATCGTCCTGGACCACCACGAGGTCCCGGCGACGCTCCCCGCGGCGGCGGCGGTCATCAATCCCAACCGCGGTGACTGCCCCTTCCCGTTCAAGCACCTCGCCGGTGTCGGCATCGTCTTCAATTTCCTCATCGCGCTGCGCGGCGCCCTGCGCAACATCGGATTCTGGGCGCAGCGTCCCTACCCGAATCTCAAGGACTACCTCGACCTCGTCGCCCTGGGCACGATCGGCGATCTGTCGCCGCTGGTCGACGAGAACCGGATCTTCGCCCGGATCGGCCTCGAGCTGCTCAACGAGGATCGCCGGGTGGGCCTGAAGGCGCTGCGTGACACGGCCGGCCTGGGAAACACGGTGATCGACTCCGGCGTGGCGTCCTTCGCCCTCATCCCCCGGATCAATGCCGCGGGCCGGGTGGGCGCCCCCGACGACGCCGTGAGGCTTCTCCTGACGGAAGACCCCGTCGAGGCCCAGCGGATCGCCTCCAGGCTCGACGCGTGCAACCGGGAGCGACAGCGCCTGGAGAAGACGATCTTCGACGAGATCATGGCCCGGATCGACTCCATGGGGGACGCGAGGGAAAAGGGGGCCCTGGTCCTGGCCTCGCCGGAGTGGCACCCCGGCGTGATTGGGATTGTCGCCTCGCGGGTCGTCGACCGGTTCTACCGCCCCACGATCCTCATCAGCCTCAAGGACGGCATCGGCAAGGGCTCGGGGCGCAGCATCGCCGAGTTCAATCTCTACGAAGGCCTCAAGCTCTGTGACCCCCTGCTCATCTCCTACGGCGGGCATCGATACGCCGCGGGGATCTCGGTCAAGGAGGGCGACATCGAAAAGCTCAGCGAGGTGCTGGGGGACATCGTCAAGGAAGGGCTGGTCGTCCAGGAACTGGTCCAGGAGACTCACATCGACGCCCAGTGCAGCCTGAGCCGGATCACCTACGATCTCGTCTCGCAGTTCGACCGCCTTGCCCCCTTCGGGATCCGGAACCCCGAACCCATCCTCTGCTCACGCAACGTCCAGGTCTCCTACCCCACCGTCGTGGGCAACAAGCACCTGAAGATGCGGGTGTACGGCGACGGGGTCTCCTGCAGCTCCATCTGGTTCAACCGGGGCGATTACGCACAGGACATCGAGGGGGTCCGCCTGGACATCGCCTTCACCCCCCAGATCAACACCTGGAACGGCTCCTCCAACATCCAGCTGAAGGTGCGCGACATCGCCGCCGCCTCCGCCTGAGAGACCGTGCCGCAATCGGCAAATGGAACGGCATCGGGTCAGGCCCGCGAAGCTCGTTCTGGCAGATGCGGGGAGCGGGCATCCGGAGGGTCCGGAACGGACCGGATGCCGCATCGCGCATCGCGAGTGCGGAACCACACAGTCGGCATGAAGACGCCGTGACGGAAGCGGGGGCGGTGCGTTTCAACCGCCCTGCGCCGGAACTGTCAGGATTTCGCCCGCCCCGGTCTCGGAGACGCCCGCCAGCGTGTGGGCGACGTGCACCATGCCCCTCAACAGCTCGGCCATCCGATCGAAGCGCAGCGTCTCGACGGTATCACGGGCCGTGTGGTAATTCGGGTTTCGGTAGAACGCCGTGTCCGTGATCATGACCGCACGATAGCCCATCTTCCAGAAGGACCCGTGGTCCGAGAAGCTGATGCCGGGTACCACCGCCGGGGCGGCCAGGGATTCCACCGGAAGGGGCGATGCCCTCCTGAGCGCACCCGCGACCGACGAGACCAGCTCCCGGGAGGGCAGATTGCCCACCACCGCGATGAAGTTTCCGCGGTTCGGGTACATCTGTCCCATGCCGGGCAGCGGGAAGGCCTGGCTGCCCTCCTCGTCGGCGTAGTATCCCACCATCTCCAGTGAAATCATCCCGTGGATCCGCTCGCCCCGCTCGCGCGCCTGAGCCGCATAGACATGGCTCCCCATGCGGGAGGTGTTGAACGCGGGAGGTTCTTCGAGGGTGAAGAAGATCAGCTTCAGCGTCCGCTCCGGGCGGAAATCTTGCAGGGCGCGGCACAGCTCGAGCAGCACGGCGACGCCGCTGGCGTTGTCGTCGGCCCCCGGGGTCCCCTCAATCGTGTCGTAGTGGGCGCCGATGATGACGGTCTCGTCGCGCCGCTCACGGCCCTCGATCGTCACGACGAGGTTCTCATAGGGCCTCCCCTCGAACTCGAAGGTCTGCCGACCCACGGGGACGCCCTGATGCTGCAGGACGGACAGGATGTATTCCTTCGCCCGGGTCAGCCGATCCTCTTCGAAGGCGCTGCGGGACCCGATCGTCACGCTGAGATGGTGCACATGGTCGTGGAGACTATTCGCCGACCCGGCGGGCGGGCCCCGGCCGTCGACGGGCCTGACGGGGTCGGCCATTCGGATCCGGATCACGGGGGCGACCAGGAACCCGGCGACGACGACAAGCAGGATGAGCAGGGCGTAGATCATTTTTCTTCCCATGGCCGCCCTTCCGATTGGAGTCAGCCGCGACATTGTTGCACAGGCCGACCGGGTTTTTCAAGCGCGCACGGCGTTGCGGAAGGGGTTTCCCGCCGGAGCGCGGCGGCGGGAGGAAATAATCCGTTTCCGGCGGCGAACCGATCTGGTATAATGGCTCGCGTCGGCCGACGGGACCGATAATCTCTTCGCAAAGGAGCGACCCGATGAAACAGGAGGATCGTCTGAATGCTCTCGAGGTGGCGCTGACGAACGAACAGCGGGAAAGGGAATTCTACCTCAAGAGCGCCGAGCGTTGCCGGAACCCCCTCGGCAAGGCCATGTTCAAACAGATCGCCGACGACGAGCTGGAGCACTACGAGCGGCTCAAGGAGATCCACGCCCGCTGGACAGCGCAGCAGAGGTGGCCCGCGTCGCTCCCCGTGAAGGTGAAGGGAACCATCGTCAAGGACATCCTCAAGGATTTCCTGCTGAAGGCGCAATCCGCCGCCCCCGGCGACACCGACGACCTCAAGGCCGTTCGGACGGCCCTGGACTTCGAGGCGCGGGGAGAGAAATTCTACGCCGAGCTGCGCGACGCATCGGCCGACGAGAAGGAAAAGGCGTTCTTCGATCTGCTCTCGAAGATGGAACGGCAGCACTACCTTTCGCTCAAGGACACGGAGGACTACTTTTCCGACCCCGAAGGGTGGTTCCGGAAAAAGGAGCACCACGGCATTGACGGGGCGTGAGAGCCCCGGATGACAAGGAGGTTGCCATGGCAGGAAAATCCCTCGCGGTGGGGAAGAGCGTCAGGGACTTCACGCTCAAGGATCAGAACGGGCAGGAGTTCAGGCTCTCCGCCCTGAAGGGGAAGAAGGTGCTGCTCTCCTTCCACCCCCTGGCCTGGACCTCCATCTGCGCCAGGCAGATGCAGGCCCTCGAGAAAAACGCGAAGGTCTTCGAGAACGCCGGGGCCGTCGCCGTCGGCCTCAGCGTGGACAGCGTCCCGAGCAAGGCCGCCTGGGCGAAATCCCTGAAGATCAGCAAGACGAGACTCCTGGCCGATTTCTGGCCGCACGGGAAGGTTGCGGACTCCCTCGGCCTGTTCCGCAAGGAGGGCTTCTCGGAGCGCGCCAACGTCCTTCTCGACGAAAAGGGAAAGGTCGCCTGGATCAAGGTCTACCCGATCAAGGAGCTCCCGAACATCCGGGAAGTGCTGGCGGTCGTGAAGAAATAGGGCGACGGCTATTTCCAGCTGCGCTCGTCGACGATCGCCTTGTATCCCTCGGCGAGACTCCCCGGCGGGACCTCCTCGAGACGGTCGACCCGGACCGTGCAGATCTCTGCGAAATACCGTTCGAACGGGGCAAGGGCCTCCTTGCCCCGTTCGGTTTCCGGCACCTCGACGCGGACCGTGAGGACGTCCCGGTTCGCCGTCCGGGTCACGACGACCTGGAACTTCCAGCGCGGGAACCGCTCGGCGATTTTCCGCAGCTGGCTGGGCGCCACGAACAGGCCCCTGACCTTCACGGCCTCCCCTACCCGCCCGGCGATCCCGGCAAGCCTCGGCGAGGTCCTACCGCAGGGACAGCGACCGGGGAGAAGCCTGGCGAGGTCCCCCGTGCCGAATCGCATCAGGAAGAAGATGCCGTTGGGCCGCGTGACGACCACCTCGCCCAGTTCGCCGGTCGGAACCTCCCGGCCCGTCTCGGGATCGAGGATCTCGACGATGACTTCCTCGCAGAGGTGCCACCCCGCTTTCTCCCGGCACTCGTAGGCCACGTCGCCGACCTCGGTGGCCCCGTACATCTGGTAGGTGTCGATCCCGTACCTCTTCTCGAATTCCTCCCGGAGCGCAGGGTGGAGCGGTTCCGCGGCGAAGGATGCCCTGCGGACCCTGAAGTCCTTCCGGAAGTCGTGGCCCGCCTCCTCGGCCTTCTCGATGACGGCCTTGAGAAAGCTCGGGGTGCCGGTGTACCCGGTCACCCCCAGATCGCGGATCAGCTGGACCTGGATGGCGGCACTCGATGCGCCGGAGGGAACGACCGTCGCCCCGACCCTCCGCAGCCCGCCGTGGAAGGTGAGACCGGCTGCGACGAGGTGATAGGAGAACGCGTTGAGGACGACGTCCCCGGGCCCGAAGCCCGCGGCATGGTAGGCCCTCGCCCAGATCGGATCCGACTCCGAGAGGTGAGGCTCGTAGACCGGCCCCGGCGAGGTGAAGATCCGGTCGATCGCGGCCTCCGGGTTGCCCAGGCCCGCGTAGGGAGGGTCATCGAGCTGCATCTGGACGATCTTCTCCCGCGAGATGACGGGGAGTCTGCTCAGCAGATCGAAGGCGCTGCTCTTCACGGGCTTGACGCCCAGCGACTCGATCTGCTTGCCGATGAGCGGGGATTTCCGTGCGGCCAGCCGCATCATGGCCGCCAGTTGCTTCGCCTGATCCTCCCGGCGTTTCTCGGGGCTCCTCGTTTCCTTCTCGTCGAAATAGGCTCTCTTTGTTTTCACGTCCCGCAGATCCCTCGGCATCCTTGATCTCTTTCTCACCCGATTGCCCGCCTTTCAGAGCCACCGCTTGCGCCGCTTGTACGCCTTGACGTCCCGGTACGATTTCGCCGTGCCGGCGGCCCCCATGCCCAGGTAGAATTCCTTGACGTCGGGGTTTTCCCGGAGATCCTCGGCACGACCCTCCATGACGATCTTTCCATTCTCCATGACGTAGCCGTAGGTCGCGATCTGGAGGGCCATGTTCGCGTTCTGCTCCACCAGGACGATCGTGGTGCCGTCCTCGCGGTTGATGCGCTCGATAATCTGGAAGATCTCCTTCACGATCAGGGGCGCAAGCCCCAGCGAGGGCTCGTCCAGCAGCAGGAGCTTCGGGTGCGCCATGAGCGCGCGGCCGATGACGAGCATCTGCATCTCGCCGCCGCTGCAGTACCCGGCCAGCGTCTTGCGTCGCTCCACGAGGGCCGGAAAATAGTGGTAGACCTTCTCCAGGTCCTGCCGGAAGGGCTTTCCCCACCGCGTGGCCGTGCCGACGCGGAGGTTTTCCTCGATGGTGAGGTACTTGAACGGCTGGCGGCCCTCGAGGACCTGGATGATCCCCGCACGGGTGATCGTTTCGGGGGGGTGGTTGTGGATCGGCCGGCCGTCGAAGAGGATGCTGCCCTCGGTCACCTCGCCGTTCTCCGGCTTCAGGAGCCCCGAGACGGCCTTGAGGGTCGTCGTCTTGCCCGCCCCGTTGCTGCCCAGCAGCGAGACGATCTGCCCCCGCTCGACGGCAAGCGAGACGCCCTTGAGGACCTGGATCACGTCGGAGTAGACGACGCTGATGTTGTTGATGACGAGCAGCTTGCCTTCAGCCATGTTCCTTCTTCCGTTTTTCCCGATCCCCGAGACCCGATGCCCGGGCCCCTCATCCCGTTTTCCTGTCCCTGCCCCCGGACCCTAATAGGAGAACGGCCACAGCTTGAAGCTCGACTTCACGATTCTCCACACCTCCGCCAGTCCCCGCGGCTCGAAGAGGATGAAGAGCACGATGGCCAGGCCGAAGACAAACTCCCGCAGCGGGGCGAGCGTCAGCTCCACGCCGGCGACGCCGCCCATGTTCATGATCGTGTCGGTGACCCATCGCAGGCCCTCGTTGAGCAGCGTGATGAAGACGGTGCCGAAAATCGCCCCGGAGATGCTTCCGAGCCCCCCGATGATCACCATCGCGATGTACTCCACGGAAAGGCCGAGGTTGAAGGGTTCCGCCGTGATGCTGATCATGTAGTAGCCCCACAGGGCGCCGGCCACCCCGGCATAGAACGAACTGACGGCAAAGGAAAGCAGCTTGTACGGGAAGATGGGGATCCCCATCCCCTCCGCGGCCCGGTCGTTGTCCCGGATGGCCACGAAGGCGCGCCCGTAGCGTGTCCGCATGAGGTTCACGGCCCCGAAGATCATGACGGCCGCCGTGGCGTAGATCACGTAGAAAAAGCCGACGTCCCCGGCCACCGGGATCCCGAACAGCGACGGTGCGGGCAGCGTGATCCCCATGGTCCCCCCGGTGACGCTCTCCCAGTGGACGAGGACGTACTCGATGATGAACTGGCCCGCCAGCGTCGCGATCGTCAGATAGAGCCCCTTGAGCCTGCCGGAGGGGATCCCGAAGACCATGCCGACGACGGCGGTCACAAGCCCCGCCAGCGGCACGACGGCCAGGAAGGGCACCCCGTAGGTCACGGCGAGGATCCCCGCCGCATATGCGCCCACCCCGAAAAAGGCCCCGTGCCCCAGGGAGATGAGGCCCGTGTACCCCACGAGGATGTTGAGCCCGAGGGCCGCGATGGACGAAATCCCGATGAGGTTCACCACGTAGAGCAGGTAGGGCGTCGACAGCCAGGGGACGAGGACGAAGAGCGCCGTGAGCCCCGCGGCGGCCCAGACCCTTCCGAAATCGGTCTCGAAGACGGCCAGCTCCTCCCGGTAGTGGATCTTGTAGTTCCCGCAGGGTCGGAAGCGAAGGGTTCTCATGGGCACCGGCCTTTCCCGTCACACGCGTTCGATTTCGACAAGCCCGAAGAGCCCGTAGGGTTTCACCAGGAGGATGAACACCAGCGCGACGTAGGGCACGATGTCCCGCAGCGACGGCGAGAGGTACCCCCCCGTGAAGGTCTCCAGCAGCCCGATGATGAGGCCGCCGATGATGGCCCCGCCGATCGAGTCGAGCCCGCCGAGGATGACGACGGGGAACACCTTGAGCCCGATCGAGGAGAGTTCGTGGACGTTGATGCCGTTGATGATCCCCATCACGATCCCGCTGATGCCCGCCACCATGGCCGCGATGCCCCAGGAAAGGGCGAACACGCGCCTGACGTGGACCCCGAGGGAGAGCGCCGCCGGCTGGTTGTCCGCCACGGAGCGCATGTAGATGCCCTGCGAGGAGAACTTGAAAAACAGGCCGAACAGCAGCAGAAACAGGCTGCCGATGATGACGGCCGCCACGTAGACGGGGGGCACCTGGACGATGCCCCATTCGATCCCGAGCCACGCCGGCAGGAACTCCGGGTAGTTGTAGAGGTTTCCGCCCCACACCAGCAGCATCCCGCCCTTGAACATGGCGGCGAGCCCCACGGTGAGCATGATGACCTGGATCAGCGGCTCGCCGATCAGCGGTCGCAGGAAGATCCGTTCGATGACGAACCCCATGACGAAGGCCCCCGCCAGCGTGACGACGAAGGCGAGCGCCACGGGGAGCTTCGCCCAGGTGACGAGGGCCAAAAACAGGAAGGCCCCGAAGGCAAGGATCTCGCCGTGGGCGAAGTTGAGCACGCTCGACGATTTGAAGATCATGACGAAGCCCATGGCGGACAGGCCGTAGAGAAATCCGATGCTCACGCCGTTGATCAGCAGCTGCAGAAAGAAATCCATGCGGGTCCCCTCATTGCACGTCGTGGATTTTCACCGTCGTTTCGATCTTTCCCACCTGGCCGTCGCGGTAGCGGACCTGGCTCTTCACCTCGAGTTCCCGGAGGTTGCGGTACATGGCCTCGATGAGGTTGAGATACAGTCCGTAGACGAAGCGCCGACGGACCTTCCCGGTCCTCGTCAGCTCCTCGTCGTCTGCGTCGAGCAGCTTGTAGAGCAGGATGAGCTTGCGGATCCTCATGTAATCCGGCAGCCGCTCGTTGACCGCCCGCACCTCGCCGAGGATCAGCTCCTCCACCTTCGGCTGCTGGGAGAGGTCCGTGTAGGTCGTGTAGGGGATCATCCGCTCCTCGGCCCAGTTTCCCACGTTGCCCATGTCGATGTTGATGAAGGCCGAGAGGTAGGGCCGTCCCTCGCCGAAGATCACCGCCTCCTTGATGAAGGGGCTGAACTTGAGGCGTGTCTCGATGAAATCTGGGGAGAAGGCGGCGCCGGACTTGTTGCGGATGATCTCCTCCTTGCGCCCGATGATGACGAGGTGCCCGTCGGCATCCAGGTAGCCCGCGTCTCCCGTGCGGAGCCACCCGTCCCGGAAGGCCTCCTCGGTGGATTTGAAGTCGTTGTAGTAGCCCGCAAAGTTCGAGGGGCTCTTCACGAGAACCTCCTGGTCCTCGGCGATCCTGACCTCCGTCCCCGGCAGCGCCTTTCCCACCGTCTCGGGCTTCACCTCCCCGTCGGGCTGCACCTGGAAGATGCCGCCCGCCTCGGTGAGGCCGTAGCACTGCTTGAGGTTGAGACCGCAGGCGCGGAAGAAGCGGATGACCTCGGGGCTGATGGGGTGACCGCCCGTGTAGGCGCTCTTGAGGCCGAGGCAACCCACGCGGTCCATGAGAGGACGGAAGACGAGCGACGACGCCGCCCGCCGCATCGCGCGCAGGGCGGGCGACGGGGCCTGCTGCGCGGCCTCCGCGTCGACGGCCCTCCGGCCGACCCGCTCGGCGAGTCCGAAGAGCGTTCGCTTCACGAGCCCGGCATCGGCCATCCGGACGCGGATCTTCGAGGCCAGGTCCTCCCAGAATCTCGACGAGGAGACGATGACGTCGGGGCCGATCTCCCGGAAGTCCGTCTCGATCGTCTCGGCCGTCTCGGGGAAGTTCATCGTAAGGCCGCCCACCAGGGCGATGCCCGCACCCCACATCTGGTCGACGATCCAGGCCGGCGGCGTGATCGAGAGCCAGTTGGAGCCGATGCCGATGGGTGCGGCCTCGATCCACTTGCGCGCCATGGACGTGAAATTCCGGTGCGTCAGCATGGCCAGCTTCGGCAGCCCCGTCGTCCCCGAGGTCTGGATCATCACGGCCACGTCCTCGGGCCGGCCGCGCCAGAGCTCCGACGGGAAGAGCTGGGGCTGCTCCTGCTCGAGGGCGTCGCCCCGCTGCAGCAGTTCCCGGAAGCTCTGCAGCCAGGGGTCGCCGCGGTAGTTGCGCATCCCCGTGGGGTCCACGTAGACGACGGATCGCACGAACCCGAGCCGGGAGCGGGTCTCGAGGAGCTTGTCGACCTGTTCCTGGTCCTGCGCGACGACCACCGTCGGCCGGAACCGCTTGAGCGCCTCGGCCAGCTCGTCGGCGATCGACGAGGTGAAGAGGTTCACCGTGACGCAGCCTGCGGCCTGGGCCCCCAGCTCGCTGTAGAGCCACTCGGGGTGGTTGTTCATGACGATGGCGACGGAATCCTTGCGGCGCACCCCGAGCGCGAGAAGGCCGAGCGCCGTGCGCCTCACGAAACGGAAATAATCCTCCCAGTTGACCGTCTGCCAGATGCCGTAGGCCTTCTCCCGGATCGCGACGTGCGCCGGCCCCAGGCGTTTGGCCTGCTCGGCCAGGATCTGGGGCAGAGTGAACTTGCCGTAGGCATCGAGCGTGGCCTCGTCGGGCTTCGCCGGCCCGGCGCCGTTTTGATGCCCCCTGCGCCCCGCGCCGATCATCGGGCACCCCCTGCCCGCACCGGGTCGCCACCCCAGTCGGGCCGCTCCCCGAGGTAGGCGCGGACGACCTCGGGGTTGTGCTGGATCTCCTCCGGCGTGCCCTCGGCGAGCTTCACGCCGAAGTTGAGGACCATGACCCGCCGGGAGATGCTCATGACGATCGACATGTCGTGCTCCACGAGGAGCATGGTCTGCCCCCACGATTCGGAGAGCTCCAGGAGGAACCGGACCATGTCCTCCTTCTCTTCCAGGTTCATCCCGGCGAAGGGCTCGTCCAGGACGAGCAGCTTCGGCTCGAGGGCGAGCGCGCGGCCCAGCTCCACGCGCTTGCGCATCCCGTAGGGCAGCGACCCCACGGGCTTCTTCCGGATGGCCTGGATCTCGAGGAAGTCGATGATCTCTTCGACGAGCCGCCGCTGCCGGATCTCCTCGCTTCTCGCCTTCGCGGAGAAGAGGGTCGCCGCGGCCAGGCCGTAGCGGCAGTGCAGGTGGCGGGCCAGCAGGAGGTTCGCCAGGACCGTCATCCCCGGGAAGAGCTCGATGTTCTGGAAGGTCCTCCCGATGCCGTGCTCGATGTGCCGGTGCGTGGGCAGGCCGGAGATGTCCCTGCCGTTGAAGAGGATCCGGCCTTCCTGGGCCTTGTAGTACCCGGTGATGCAGTTCAGCAGGCTCGTCTTCCCGGCGCCGTTGGGGCCGATGACGGAGACCAGCTCGCCCGTGGAGACCTTCAGGTCCACCTTGCTGACGGCCGTGATGCCCCCGAACCGAAGGGTCAGCCCCTCGACGGCGAGCTCCGCCTCGCGCTGCGCCGGGGTTCTCGATGCGAAGATGGACGGTTCGCCCCGATAGGCCTTCATGCGCCGTCTCCTACTTGAGATGCCGGATCTTCTCTTTGCCGGGCGTGTAGAAGTCCGTCAGCGGCTTGAAGGAACCGTCCTCACGGACCTGGACGATCCGGCCCCGGAAGGACGCCTCGTGGTTGCTCTTCGTGTACGTCACCGGGGGCACGATCCCGCCGAAGTCCTCGTTCACGAAGGACTCCATGGCCCGGTTGATCGTCTCGCGGTCCACCTTCCCGTGGTTCTGCCGGGCGCGCAGGGCCGCCCGCTCCACGATCATGGCCACGACGACCCCTTCCCAGTAGGCGGCATCGAAGCGGCTCACGGTCTTGTAGCGCTTCCAGAGCTCCTTGAGCGTCGCGATGCCGGCCCCCCGGTCGCCGGGGAGCCCGCCGGGGAACTGCATCTTGAGACGGTCGCGGATGAGCCCTTTGCCCAGCTTGAAGAAATCGGGGTCCGTCGACGTCCAGGTGCCGAAGAACTGCGGGTTGTACTGGATGCGGTCGGCGCTCTTGAAGGCCGTCACGATGGTGGCCGGCAGCATCTGCATGAAGACGTACTCGGCCCCGTTCTTCTTGAGGCGCAGAAGCTCCGTCGTCAGGTCGACGGTCTTCGGCGGGAACTCCTCGATGGAGACGATGTGGATGCCGTTGGCCTTCGCGTACTCCTGGCTCGGCTTGTGGATGGAGCGGCCGTAGGCGTTGTTGTAGGTGAGAAGCCCCACTTTGGGCGGCTCTGCCCCCTTGTGGACGGACTTGATGTACTCGAGGACGGCCGCGCAGTCGAGCCGATAGCTTCCGAAGGGAAGGTACATGTAGTCGACGGGTTTCTCCAGCAGCTCCCAGCTCGTGGAGTAGTTGAGAGTCGGGATCTTGTAGCCCTGGACGAGGGGTTTCGCAGCGAGACCCTCGCCCGCCCCCCAGGTGAGGATCATGTCGACCTTGTCCTGGATGGCGAACTTCTTGACGGCCGCCACGGCCTCGGGCACCTTGTACCCCGTGTCGACGAGAATCAGTTCGACGGGTCGGCCCCCGATGCCGCCCTTGACCTCGTTGACGTAGCGGAGGTAGTCCTGCGTCCCCTTCGCGTGATACTGCCCCCACGTCGATGCCGGGCCGGTGAGGTTGATGGCCGCCCCCACCTTGATCGGCGATTCCGCCCGCGCCGAGACGGGCGGCGCACAGAGCGCCGCCGCCAGGAGCCCCGCCATGACGATCGTGATCGAACGCTTCATCGTGCTTTCCTCCCTGGAAAATGAAAAGGGCCGTCATCGTCACGGCCCGCGTCGAAAAAAAAGGCCGTGGGCAGCTTCGGTCTGCCCACGGCCCGGTCGATCAACTGCAGTCAGGCGCTATGGGCAGACCTCCCGAAAGAAGCCGAAAAAGCCGAAAAAAGCGAAGAAGCTGCCCGCGTCCATGTGCCTGTTCATCCTTCACCTCTTGATTGAGGCTTCTACCCGATCGCGGCAGGTCCTGTCAATACTTTTTTTCCGTCCCCTTGCCGCGCCTCCTCCCGAGGGTCCTTTCGGCCCGTTTTTTGCCCGCCTGGATTGTCTGAACCGGCAATCTGTGATAGACATGAACGCCAAGGTTTTGGAGCCGCTGATGAACCGTACCATCTTCAGGGAATACGACGTCCGGGGACGGGTCGAGCAGGACCTTCAGCCCGATCTCGTCGTGAAGCTCGGCCGCGCCATCGGCACCTACGCCGCGGAACACGGCGTCCGGACGATGAGCCTCGGCCGGGACTGCCGCTTGAGCTCCCCCGCCCTCTCGGCCCGCATCAAGGAAGGCCTCCTGGCCTCGGGCATCGACGTCATCGACATCGGCACCTGCGCCACGCCGATCCTGTATTTCTCCGTCCGCCACCTGAAGACGGGGGGCGGCGTCATGGTGACGGGCAGCCACAATCCGCCCGAGTTCAACGGGTTCAAGATCTGCGTGGGCCCCGACACGATCTACGGCGGCGAAATCCAGGCTCTGCGGCGGATCATCGAGGAAGGTTCGTTCCGTTCGGGAAGCGGCACGGCCTCGAGCCAGGACATCTCGAAGGCCTACCTGGACCACATCTACGAAAACGTTACGGTCCGCCCCGGCCTGCGGGTCGTCCTCGACGGCGGAAACGGCGTGGGCGGGCACTTCGCCGTGCCGCTCTTCGAGCGGTTCGGCTGCGAGCTGCACGGCCTCCACATCGAGATGGACGGCCGATTCCCCAACCACCACCCGGACCCGACGGTACCCGAGAACCTGCGCGAGCTCATCGTGCAGGTGCGTCAGAGGAAGGCCGATGTGGGGATCGCCTTCGACGGGGACGCCGACCGGATCGGGGTGGTCACCGACCAGGGCGACATCCTCTGGGGGGACGAGCTGCTGCTGCTCTTCGCCCGCTTCATCCTTCAGGAAAGGCCCGGGGCCGCCGTCATCGGCGAGGTGAAATGCTCCCAGCGCCTCTACGACGACATCGCGGCCCACGGCGGCCGGCCCATCATGTGGAAGGCGGGACACTCGCTGATCAAGGGAAAGATGAAGGAGGAAAAGGCGGTGCTCGCCGGCGAGATGAGCGGCCATCTCTTCTTCGCCGACCGGTATTACGGCTACGACGATGCGATCTACGCCGCCGCGCGCCTCCTCGAGATCCTCTCCCGGACGGACCGCAGGCTCAGCGAGATCCTCGCCGACGTCCCGAAGACGGTCACGACGCCGGAGATCCGCATCGACTGCCCCGACGAGATCAAGTTCGACGTCGTGCGGGACGTCACGGAGAAGTTCCGGGAGGATTACCGGATCATCGACACCGACGGGGTCCGGATCCTCTTTGACGACGGCTGGGGTCTCATCCGGGCCTCCAACACACAGCCCGTGCTCGTCCTGCGCTTCGAATCGTCCACGGCCGAGACGCTCGAGCAGATCCGCACCGTGACGGAACGGAAGCTGCAGAGCGTCCTGTCCCGCTACCGCACGTGACCCCGAGGGATCCCCGATGAACCGGATCACGGCATTCGCGCTCTGTCTGGCCGCCCTGCTGTCCCTGCCGACTGTTTCGGCGGCCGATGAGGTTCGCCTGAAGAACGGCGATCGACTCTCGGGCAAGCTTGTCCGATGGGAGAAGGAGCGCCTCCTCCTCGACACGGAGTACTCCGAGCAGCGCGTCCAGCTCGACGAGGAGCAGGTCGAGTGCGTGTCGACCGACCAGGACGTGGGGATCGTCCTCAAGACCGAGGAGTTCTTTGTCGGCAGGGTACTGTGCCCCGCACCGGGCAAGTTCCAGGTTTCCAGCCCCACGGTGGGACTCCTGAAGGAGATGCCGCTTGCCGACCTCAAGGCGATCAACCCCGCCGTCTACCGGGGCTATTTCAACCTGGGCGGCAATCTCACCAGCGGCAACACCGATACGAAGGCCCTGAACCTGGCCACCCTCTTCCAGGTCAAGACGAAGCGACACCGCTTCACCGCAGAGGCCAAGTTCAACTACGGCGAGTCCGACGGGGACACGACGGTGCGCAACGGGACGGGGTTCCTCAAGTATGACTTCTTCCAGACGGAAAAGCTCTACACCTACGCCGCGGCCCTGCTGGAGCGCGACGACTTCGCCAACCTGAACCTGCGGGCCACCCAGGGTCTCGGCCTGGGCTGCCAGTTCTACGACACGCGCCGTACGAATTTCTTCGTCGAGCTGGGCATCTCCTATTTCAACGAGGACGTCAAGGTGGGCGACGACAAGAGCGGGGCCTCGGGCCGCTGGTCCGCGGCCTTCGACCACGAGCTGATCCCGCGCTGGCTCAGGGTGTTCCACTTCCAGGAGGGCTACTATACTCCGGACTCCAGCTCCTGGTACTGGCGGGCCGACCAGGGCCTGCGGGTGCCCCTGCTGCGCGACATCTACGCCCTCTTCGAGGTCGACTTCAAGTACAACAGCAAGCCCGGCGACGGCAAGAAGAACAACGACACCTTCGTCATCCTCGGGCTGAGTTACGAGTATGCATACTGGTAAGCGAATCCCCGTCCCCCTGGTCGCCGTATTGCTTGCGGCCGCCCTCGCGCTGTCGCCCGGGGCCGCCTCTGCGAAGGACCCCCAATCACCTCGGCTCAAGAAGATCCTCGTGGGCAAGACGGCCCTGTGGGTCGAGGTGGCCGACACCCTGGAGAAGCAGGAGCGCGGCCTCATGTTCCGCCGCTCCCTGCCGGAGAACGAGGGGATGCTCTTCGTCTACCGGGAACCCATCGAGCTGAGCTTCTGGATGCGCAACACCCTCATCCCGCTCGACATCGCCTTCGTGGGTGCCGACGGCGTCATCCTGAACATTCACCAGGCCCACCCCCTCGACGAGAGCGTCCTGTACCGCTCGGCGGGGGCCGCCAAGTACGTCATCGAGACCAATCGGGGCTGGTTCGCCCGCCACGGGATCGGGCCCGGGGACAAGGTCACCCTGGGCCGCTGAGGCGGACCGCCGGCCCGGAAACGCGGCATGAAAAAAGAGGCGCAGGGGACTGCCGCCTCTTTTTCATTCGAGCGATGGGCCGCACCGGGGCCGCCGGTCCCTACTCCTTTTTCGCTTTCTTCGACTCTTTCTTCTCGGCGGGCAGGCGGGAACGCCACAGGGAGAAGAAGGCCTGCGCCTGCTCCGTCACGAAGGAGGACCACTCCTTCATGAACGTCTCCGAGATCTCCGAGAGGCTGCCCATGGCCGAGTCGGGCTTGTCGCCCTCCGTCATGGCGGATCTGCAGGTCTCGCCCATCTTCTGCATGCTGTCCACCCAGGCCCGGCAGACCTTCGAATAGCCTTCGAACCAGCTCTTCGAAAATTGCATGAACTCGTCGCCGGCGGCGGGAGCCGAACCGGACGGCATCGCGGTGAACATCTTCTGCCACTGCGCGAAGGCGTCCTCCCACGCCTCCTTTCCGGGGGCCTGGCCCCCCATGCCGAACATCTTGAAGGGCTGCGTGTACATCTCGAACAGGTCGTTGTAGGAGCCGCCGAAGGCCTCCGTCCATTTCTTGAGCAAGTCGTCGGGCTTCTCCGCGGACGACCCCTCGCCGACTTCCGTCCAGGCCCGGCTCATCCGGTTGTACATCGCCATCCCCTTGGTCATCATCTCGAGTGAGTCCTTGGACCACTTCGCGTAGAAATCGGTCAGGGGCTTCATCCGGTCGGCCTTCTCGCTCGCCATAAATCACCTCCTTGTGAATGGTTGACAGACCGCCGCCCGCGTTCTTTCCCGATCGGGAAGATCGGACCGGCCTGGTCGCGCTGCAGGAACCGGTTTCGGGGTTTACCGGAATGTTTGGGGGGGAACGCGCCGAAGGTTGCCCCGTCCGGGCATCCGGATCGGGAACCGTGCCTCACGGAGTACCGTACGCTTGCCATTTTGGGAATTACACGTCATACGCCTGTTCGTCAACAAAAAAGTACTCTGCGCAACCGGAACCGACGCCTGCGAGCGCGTCAAAAAAAGGCTGCAGCAAGCTGCAGCCCTCCTTCATCCTGGTCGGGGCGGCAGGATTTGAACCTGCGACATCATGCTCCCAAAGCATGCGCGCTACCGGACTGCGCCACGCCCCGTCTCTTTGAGGAGAAGGTTTGAAGTTGAGAAGGTGAGAAGGTTGGCAACGCTCACCTGACGTGGATCTTCGATTCTTCCGACCTTCTCGCCTTCTTGCCCTCCTACCTTCTTACCCTCTGTTGTTCCAACCACTCCCGGAACTTCGCGAAGGCCCGGCCGCGGTGGCTGATGCGGTTCTTGACCTCCGGCGGCAGTTCCGCGGCTGTCAGGCCCTGCCCCGGGTCGAGAAAGAGGGGGTCGTAACCGAATCCCATCGTTCCCCTGGGCTCGAAGAGGATCTCGCCCCGCCAGGCGCCCTCGAAGGACTCGCTGCTCCCGTCGGGACTGAAGAGCACGAGTACGCAGCGGAATGCAGCCCCCCGCTTCCCTGCGGGCACTCCCTCGAGGGCCTTCAGGAGCTTTGCGTTGTTGTCCGCATCCGTTGCTTCCGGCCCCGCATACCGGGCCGAGCGGATGCCCGGCTCGCCCCCGAGGGCGTCCACCTCGAGGCCCGAATCGTCGGCCAGCACGGTCTCCGAGATGCGCCGGGAGACCTCGCGGGCCTTCTTCCGGGCGTTTTCCAGGAAGGTCCTTCCGTCTTCCTCCACCTCGGGGACCCCGGTGAAGTCCTTCAGCGAAAGGACCTCGACCGGAAGATCGCGGAGCATGTGCCGCAGCTCCCGGAGCTTCCCCTCGTTTCTCGTGGCCAGTACGATTCGGCGGATCAGAGCGTCTCCCCGAGGATTTCGATCTGTTTCTGCGTCAGCACGGCGATGCCGCGTGCGGCCAGGTCGGTGAGCCCTTCCAGGCGCTCCCGCGTGAAGGGCGCCCCCTCGGCCGTTCCCTGCACCTCGATGAAGAGCCCCCGACGGGTCATCACGATGTTCATGTCCACCTCCGCCCGGTGGTCCTCCTCGTACTGCAGGTCGAGGAGCATCCGGCCGTCCACGATCCCCACGCTGACGGCGGAGACGAAGTCCCGTACGGGCATCCCGCCGACGAGACCCTCGGCACGGAGCTTCCGGAAGGCGTCCACCAGGGCCACGAAGGCGCCCGTGATGGCCGCCGTGCGGGTGCCCCCGTCGGCCTGGATCACGTCGCAGTCGATGTGGATCGTCCGCTCCCCGAAGGCCGTGAGGTCCGTCACGGCCCGCAGCGCCCTGCCGATGAGACGCTGGATCTCGTGGGTGCGTCCCCCCACTCGTCCCCTCGTGGACTCGCGTGCGCTGCGCTCGTGGGTCGAGGACGGGATCATGGCGTACTCGGCCGTCAGCCAGCCCCGGCCCGTGCTCTTGAGGAAGGGGGGGACCCCCTCTTCGACGGAGGCCGCGCAGATCACCCGCGTGTCGCCCATCTCGATGAGAACGGAGCCCTTGGGGTGGCGGAGGTAATCCCTCGTGATCACGACGGGGCGGATCTCGTCGGCTCTTCGGCCGTCTTTCCTCATCGGGCCTCCCCTCTCACTGGAAGAATTCCCGGATGCTCTCCGCAATCGCCTTCGCCACGGCGGCCTGGATCGACTCCTCCTGGAGCTTCTTGCGGTCGTTGGGGTTCGTGGAAAACCCGATCTCCAGGACCACGGCGGGGATCGAGAGATTCTGCAAGATGAGCACCGGCGCCTCGCGAAGCCCCCGGTCCATGCGGGGGAAGACCGGGTCCAGCCTCCTCTGGAGGATCTGGGCGAACCGGACGCCCTCGTTGAGGTGCTTCGTCCGGACCATGTCCCGGACGATGGCGGCGGATTCCCCCCGGGAGGCCCCCCTGGCGGCTTCCTGCGCCGCGAAACCGGGGAAATAGAGCTCGTAGCCCGCCGCCTCCTTCTCGAACCCCGCATTGACGTGGAGGCTGATGAACAGGTCGGCCTGGGCCTTGATCGCCGCGCCCACCCGGTCCGTCATCGCCACGTCGGCGTCGCCCATCCGCGTGAAGCGCACCGTCAGGTTCTTCGCGTCCTCGAGATTTCTCTTCACCAGCGTCGCGATCGCCAGGGTGACGTCCTTCTCCGTGACCTTGCGGGCCAGAACCACGCCCTCGTCCTTCCCCCCGTGGGCGGGGTCGAGCACCGCCACGAACTTGCCGGCCGGGTCCTTGGCCTCGGCGGGTCCGCCCCAGACCATTGCCGCTGCGGCAAGGGCGGCCAACACGAACATCGTCGATGGATGCAGTCTCATCATGCTCACCGGATCATGGGATCAACCCCGCAGGGTTCCTGCAGGAAAGCGATTGTATACCGGAAGGGGATTGGCGTGTCAACTGAAACGGCGGGGACGAGGCGTCGGTTGACGCGTGCCGTCGGCCGGCCCGATCCGGCCGCTCAATGGAGCTTTTTCTTGTCCGCCTTTTTCTCCGGCTTCTTCTCCGGCCTCGCGTCGGAGACCCGGATCCGTTCCACCGCCACGACGGCCTTCAGGCGCTTGAGGGCGCCCACGACATCGTTGAAGTGCTTCAGGTCCGTCACGTCGAGGTCGAACTCGCAGATCGCCTGCTCCCCGGGGATGGTCTCCACCGTCGCGTGGCTGATGTTGACGTCGTGGGCGGAGATGGCCGTGCTCAGCTCGGCGAGCAGCCCCTTCTTGTCCTTGCAGGTCACCCGCACGTGCACGGGGTAGGTGTGCTTCTCCGTGATGTTCCACTGCACGTCGACGATCCGCTCTGGGTCGAAATCGGCGATCATGGGACAGTTGGCCCGGTGGACGCTCATCCCGCGGCCCCGGGAAATGTAGCCCACGATCTCGTCGCCCGGCAGCGGGTCGCAGCACTTGCCGAACCGCACCATGACGTCGTCGATCCCCGTGATCGACACCCCGGTGGCCTCCGGCTTGCGCAGCTTCTTCCAGATCTTCTCGGGCAGCGACTCTTCCTTCTTCTCGGGCTCCTCGGGCAGGTAGCGGTTCACGATCTGCCGGGCCGAGATCTTCCCGTAGCCGATGAGGGCCATGAGGTCGTCGACGTCCTCGATGGAGTACTCCTCGCAGATCCGCTTGAGCTCCTCGGCCTTGAGGATCTGGCTGAGGCTCATCTTGTGCTTGCGGAACTCCTTCTCCAGGATGTCGCGCCCGAGGGCGATGCTCTTGTTGCGCTCCTCCGTCTTGATCCAGGCCTTGATCTTCGAGACGGCCCGGGACGTGACGGCGTGCTTGAGCCAGTCCTTGCTGGGATGGCGCCCCGCCTGGGTGATGATCTCGACGGTGTCGCCGTTCTGGAGCTGGTAGGACAGGGGCACGATGTTGCGGTTCACCCGGGCCCCCACGCACTGGTTGCCCACGTCGGTGTGGATGCTGTAGGCGAAGTCGATGGGGGTGGCCCCCTTCGGGAAGGCCCGCACATCCCCCTGGGGCGTGAACACGTAGACCTCGTCGGGGAAGAGGGCGAGCTTGAGGTTCTTCATGAACTCCCGGGGGTCCTTGAGGTCCTGCTGCACCTCGAAGAGGTCCCTCAGCTTCTGGATCTGCTCCTGGTCGCTTCCCTTGAGCGACCCCCGTTCCTTGTATCGCCAGTGGGCGGCGATGCCGCCCTCGGCCCACTCGTGCATGTCCCGGGTGCGGATCTGGATCTCGACGCGCTCCCCGTAGGGCCCGATGACCGTCGTGTGGAGCGAGCGGTAGTTGTTCGCCTTGGGCATGGCGATGTAGTCCTTGAAGCGGCCCGGCACGGGCTTCCAGAGCGCGTGGACGACGCTCAGGGCCTCGTAGCACTCCTTCTCCTTGCTGGAATCCAGGATGATGCGGAACGCCAGCAGGTCGTAGACCTCGTCGAAGTCGATCCGCTGGGTCTCCATCTTCCGGTAGATGCTGTAGTAGTGCTTCGCCCGGCCCTCGACCTCGCCCTTGAGCCCGAAGTTGGCCATCTCCCGCTGGATGATGCCCTTGACCTCCTGCGTGTAGCGGTCACGCTCCTCCTTGCGCTTGTCGATCCGCTGCACCAGGTCGTTGTAGGGCTCGGGGTAGAGGTACTTGAAGGCGAGGTCCTCGAGCTCCATGCGGATCCAGTTGATCCCGAGGCGGTTGGCCAGGGGGGCGTAGAGCTCGAGGGTCTCCGTCGCGATGGCGGTGCGCCGCGGCTCGGACTGGAACTCGAGCGTGCGCATGTTGTGGACCCGGTCGGCCAGCTTCACCAGGATGATCCGGATGTCGGCCGACATGGCGAGGATCATCTTGCGGAAGTTCTCCGCCTGCCTCTCCTCGCGGCTCGCGAAGGTGATCTTGGAGAGCTTGGTCAGCCCGTCGACGAGAACGGCCACGTCCTTGCCGAAGGCCTCCTCGATCTGGGGCAGGGTCGCCAGGGTGTCCTCGACGGTGTCGTGCAGGATCCCCGTGACGATCGCGGCCGCATCGAGCTTCATGTCGGCCAGGATGTTGGCCACCTCCATGGGGTGCGTGAGATAGGGCTCGCCGGACAGGCGCAGCTGTCCCGCGTGGACCGTGGCCGAGAAGATGTAGGCCTTCTCGATCAGCTCCAGGTCCGCCTGCGTCGCGTATTTCCCGACCTTATCGAGGATGTCCGTTATGCGGATCATTCAGGGCTTTCAACTCTCCCTCGACGATGTCCCGGATCACGCCGGCGGCTTCGGCGACGGGAACCGTCCGGGTCTCGCCCGATCTGCGGAAGCGGATCTCCACGTGTCCCGCGGCGAGGCTCTTGGGCCCGATCGTCACCCGGATCGGAATGCCGATGAGGTCGGCGTCGTTGAACTTCACGCCGGCCCTCTCGTCCCGGTCGTCGAGAAGGACCTCGACGCCCGCCGCCTCGAGCGCACGGTAGAGCGTCTCGGCCGCATCGGCGATCTTGGCGTCGTTGACGTTCACGGGAACGACGATCACCTGGAACGGCGCGATGGTCATGGGCCACACGATGCCCCGATCGTCGTGCTGCTGCTCGATGGCGGCCGCCACGGTCCGGCCCACGCCGATCCCGTAGCAGCCCATGATCATGTATTTCTCCTTGCCGTCGCGGTCGAGGAAGGTCGCCTTCATGGCCTTGCTGTACTTCGTGCCCAGTTTGAAGACGTGTCCCACCTCGATGCCGCGGGCGAACCGGATGGGCTTCCCGCAGCGGGGGCAGCGGTCGGACTCCTTGATGATCCGCAAATCCGCGAAGGCCGTCACGGTGAAGTCGCGCCCGGGGTTGGCGTTCTTGACGTGGTAGTCCTCACGGTTGGCCCCCATGACGAGGTTGATGCGGTTCATGAGCGAGTAGTCCGCGTAGACGGGGGCCTTGATCCCGATGGCGCCGGCAAACCCCTTGGGGGAGTTCGTCACCTCGAGGACGATGTCGTCGGTGGCCAGCTCCACGGCGTCGGCTCCCAGGTAATTGCGGAGCTTGGCCTCGTTGACCTCCTCGTCGCCGCGGATGAGGACGGCCACGGGTTTGCCGTCGGCCGTGAAGACGAGCGTCTTGACGATGTCCTGGGGGCTCACCTGCAAAAACGCGGAGACCTCCTCGATGGTCCGGACATTGGGGGTGTGGATCGTCTCGAGGGGCTTGAACTGCGCCGGGTCGATCTCCCTCTTCTCGGGCCTGGCGATCTCGGCCTTCTCGAGGTTCGCCGCGTAGTCGCAGGCCGAGCAGAAGGCCAGGGCGTCCTCGCCCGTGTCGGCCAGGACCATGAACTCGTGGGAATACGCCCCGCCGATGTTCCCCGAGTCGGCCTCGACGGGTCGGAACCTGAGGCCGATCCGCGAGAAGATCCGCGTGTAGGCCCTGAACATCTTTTCATAGCTCAGGTCGGCGCCCTGCTCGTCGGCATCGAAGCTGTAGGCGTCCTTCATGTCGAACTCGCGGCAGCGCATGACGCCGAACCGGGGCCGGACCTCGTCGCGGAACTTCGTCTGGATCTGGTAGAGGTTCCGGGGCAGCTGCCGGTAGGTCTTCACCTCGTTGCGGACCAGGTCGGTGATGACCTCCTCATGGGTGGGGCCGATGCAGTAATCGCGCATGTGGCGGTCCTTGAACCGCAGCAGCTCCTTGCCGTAGAAGCCCCATCGCCCCGACTCCTGCCAGAGCTCCGCGGGCTGGACCGCGGGCAGGTAGACCTCCTGGGCCCCCGCCGCATCCATCTCCTCGCGGATGATCTGCTCCACCTTCTTCACCGTGCGGTACCCCAGGGGCAACACGGAGTAGATCCCCGAGGTCAGTTTTCGGATCATCCCGGCCCGGATCATGAGCTGGTGGCTGATGACCTCCGCATCCGATGGCACCTCCCGGACCGTGGGCAGAAACATCTGGGAATACCGCATGATCACGTCCCCCTTTCCGATTGCATCCGTTCGATTTCCTCCAGGAGAACCCCGACGAGTTCCTCCTCCTTCACCTTCCGGACCGGTTTGCCGTGCTTGAACAGGATACCGAGCCCCCGGCCCCCGGCGATGCCGATGTCCGCCTCGGCGGCCTCGCCGGGCCCGTTGACGACACAGCCCATGATGGCGATCTTCAGATAGGCCCGCATCCCCGCCAGTTTCCGTTCCACCTCCTCGACGAGGGCCGACAGGTCGATCTCGCAGCGCCCGCAGGTGGGGCAGGCGATGATGTCGGGGCCCACCTTCCGGATGCCCAGGGCCCTGAGGATCCCGTAGGCGATGGTCATCTCCACGACGGGGTCCCCCGTGACGGAGACGCGGATCGTGTCGCCGATCCCCTCGTGCAGGAGCGTCCCGATGCCGATGGAGGACTTGATGCTCGAGGCCAGCACGCTCCCCGCCTCGGTGACCCCCAGGTGCAGGGGGCAATCGCTGCGTTCCGAGATCATCCGGTAGGCCCGGATCGTCGTGGGCACGTCGGAGGACTTCAGCGAGAGCTTGAACTCCCGGTAGCCGAGATCCTCGATGAACGCGATGCTGCCCAGCGCGCTCTCGACGAGGGCCTCGGCTGAGGGCCCCCCGTGCTTGGCCAGCAGGGCCTTCTCCACCGAACCGGAGTTGACGCCGATGCGCAGGGAGGCCCCCCGGGCCTTCGCCGCGGCGACGATCTCGCGGATTCTGTCCCGCCCCAGGTTCCCCGGGTTGATCCGCACGGCGTCGGCGCCGCTCTCCAGGGCGGCGATGGCCAGCTTCCGGCTGAAGTGGATGTCGGCGATGAGCGGGATCCCGATGGCCCTGCGGATGGCCCGGATCGCCCGGGCCGCCTCCTCGTCGAGCACGGCCACCCGGACGATCTCGCAGCCAGCCTTTTCGAGCCGTCCGATCTGCGCGACGGTCCGATCCACGTCCCGGGTGTCCGTGGACGTCATGGACTGCACCGCCACGGGCGCCCCCCCTCCGACGGGGACCGCGCCCACGCGGATCTGCCTCGTTTTTTTCCTTGCGATTGCGGCGGGTTCGCTCATGAATTCACCGGGTTGAAACGCTTCCGACGCCTACTCCATATCACGAAAAAAGAAAAAAGGGCAGGGTCTTGTGAGCCCCGCCCTTACGATCATCAGAAGGTAAGAAACTGAGAAGGCAAGAAGCTCGGCGAGGAGGCAAGCGGACCACGGACCGACGGGTAATCCAACCTTCTCACCCTCCTACCCTCTCATTTTCTCGTCAGGCTGCATAGCCCCGTCAGCGGCCCCTCCAGCAGTACAGGCAGAGGTCCTTCTCCGGCAGGCCGATGGCGTCGATCATCTCGTCGATGGTCAGGTACTTGAGCGAGGTGACGTTGAGGTCCTTGCGGATCCATTCGACCATCTCCCGGTAGGCCTTCGTCTTCGGGTCCAGGTAGGGGGCGATGCTCTCCGGGTCCTTGCCCCGCAGCGTGCGGATCGCGCGCCGCGCGGCCAGCTCCCCCTTCGTGCGCGTCGAGCTGCCGTAGATGCAGGGGAACATCAGCGGCGGGCAGGCCACGCGGAGGTGGATCTCCCGGGCGCCGTTGTCCCAGAGCTTCTTGATCGTGAAATTCTTCAGCTGGGTGCCCCGGACGATGGAGTCGTCGCAGACGACCATGCGGCTGCCCCGGATCACGTCGCGCACCGCGATGATCTTCATCGTGGCCACGAGGTCCCGGATCTCCTGGGAGGGCGGCGTGTAGCTTCGACCGTAGCCCGGCGTGTACTTCACGAGGGGCCGCTTGTAGGGGATGCCCGATTCCATGGCATAGCCGACGGCGTGCCCGATTCCCGAGTCGGGGATGCCCGTGACGAAATCCGCCTTCACCCGGTCCTTGCGTGCCAGGGCCCTTCCGCAGCGCTCGCGGGCGATCTCGACCGACTTGCCCTCGTAGTTCGACGAAGGCTCCCCGGTGTAGATCCACAGGAAGGCGCAGACCTTCTTCTCGGGCAACGGCGGCCGCAGCGGCTTGATCCCGGAGCGGCTCAGCTTGAGGATCTCCCCCGGCCCCGGGTACATCATCACCTCGTAGCCGAGGTTCTGGAGGGAACTGGCCTCCGTGGCGACGACGTACTCGCCCCTCTTCCCCGTGCCCCCGACGACGAGGGGAAACCGCCCGTGGAGATCCCGGACCGCGTAGATGCCGTCCTCCTTCAGGATCAGCAGGCAGAGGGACCCCTCGACGAGCTTCTGCATGTTCACGATGCCGTCGACGAGGGTCTCGCCCCGGTTGACGAGACGCGCCACCAGCTCCACGGGGTTCACGCCGCCGCCCGCCATCTCGCTGAACGAGACGCCCTGCCGCAGGAGCCCCTCGGCCAGGGCGTCCTTGTTCGTGATGAGGCCGCTGGCCGCGATGGCATAGGTGCCGAACCGGGACCGGACGATCAGGGGCTGGGGCGCCACGTTGTTGATGGAGCCGATCCCCATGGTGCCGCTCATCTCCCGGTAATCGCCGATGAACTTCGACTTGAACTGCGCCTGGCTGATGCTGTGGATCGTCTGGTAGAACCCCCGGTCCCCGAAAATGGCCATGCCGCCGTTTTCGGTCCCGAGGTGCGAATGGTAATCGGTCCCGTAGAACAGGACCTTGGCACAATCCTGGCTGGAAACGACGCCGAACAACCCTCCCATGTTCCCTTTCCTTCCTCGCTGCCTGGGATGCGCCGCGGAGCCCCGCGGCCTACTCGAGCATGGCGACGGCCCGGGCGATCCGTTTCGTGCCCTCGACGATGAGATCCATCGATGTGGCGTAGGAGAGCCGGATGTGATCGTCGTTTCCGAACGCCTGCCCGGGCACGACGGCGACATGGGCCGCCTCCAGCAGGAACTCGCTGAACCCGTTCGAGCCGGTGATCGCCTTGCCCCCGGCCTTCTTCCCGTAGAGGCCGGCCACCCGGGGGAACACGTAGAACGCCCCGGGCGGCGTTGCGCAGGCGATCCCCGGAATTGCGTTGAGCGCCGCGACGATCGTGTCCCGCCGCCTCTTGAACTCCGCCACCATCTTCGGGATGAAGGCCTGGTCCCCCAGGAGGGCCTCGACGGCCGCCTTCTGCACGATCGACGTGGGATTCGACGTGCTCTGGCTCTGGATCTCCGTCATGGCCGCGATCACGTTGTCGGGCCCCGCGGCGTAGCCCATCCGCCAGCCCGTCATCGCGTGCGACTTGGACAGGCCGTTGACGACGATCGTCTTCTCCTTCATCTCCCCGCTGACGTTGGCCATGTTGGCGAAAACAAAGCCGTCGTAGAGCACCTTTTCGTAGATGTCGTCGCTCACGACGATGATGTCCGTGCCCGTGAGCACCTCCGCGAGGGCCTTGAGCTCCTCGAGGGTGTAGGCCGCCCCCGTCGGGTTCGAGGGGCTGTTGAGGATGAGGGCCTTCGTCCGGGCGGTGATGGCCTTCCGGAGCTTTTCCGGCGTGAGCTTGAATCCTTCCGCCTCGCTCGTGTCGACGATGACGGGCGTCGCGTCGGCCAGCAGCACGATGTCCGGGTAGGAGACCCAGTAGGGCGCCGGGATGATCACCTCGTCTCCCTGCCCGAAGAGGACCTGGGCCATGTTGAACAGGGTGTGCTTCGCCCCCGTGGACACGACGATCTGGGAGCGCTTGTAGTCGAGGCGGTTGTCCCTGCGCAGCTTCTCGATGACGGCGTCCTTGAGCTCGTCGATCCCGCCGACGGGGGTGTACTTCGTGAACCCTTCCTGGATGGCGCGGATCGCCGCGGCCTTGATGTTGTCGGGCGTATCGAAATCGGGCTCCCCCGCACCGAAGCCGATGATGTCGCGCCCCTCCTTCTGGAGGGCCTTGGCCTTCATGGTGACCGCCAGCGTCGGCGACGGCCGCAGCACTTTCGTCAGAGGTCCGAGCTTCATGGGCTTACCCCCTTTCGGATCGATTGGCGTATTTTTCCTGCAGCCTCTGGAGGACGATCTCGGGGACGAGCCCGCGCACGGACCCCCCGTGTCCGGCGGCCTCCTTGATGAGGTTCGAGCTGGTGTAGAACCACTTGTAGCCCGTCATCAGGAAGACGGTCTCGATGTCGCGGTTGAGGCGGCGGTTGATGAGGGCCATCTGGAACTCGTACTCGAAATCCGACAGGGCCCGCAGCCCCCGGAGGATGACCTGCGCGCCGGCGTCCCGCACGTAGTTGACGAGCAGCCCCGAGAAGCTGTCCACACGGATGCGCGGGTCGTCCCCCACGACCTGGCGGATCAGGTCCATGCGCTCCTGCACGGCGAAGAGGCCCGACTTGTTCGGGTTGTAGGCCACAAGGATGATGAGCCGGTCGAAGAAGCGAAGACCGCGCTTGATGATGTCGAGATGCCCGTTGGTGATGGGGTCGAACGACCCGGGATAGACCGCCAGTTTCTCCATGCTCCCCTCCCCTTGCGAGATTTCGGATTGCCGTGCAGCTTCCGGGGCCAGGCCCCCGGGGGCTCAGGGCGTCCCCGTTGCGGGACCGTCCCCCTCCGACGGCCTGAGAAAACTCAGCGTCGTATCGCCGTAGCGGCGGCTGTCCTCCACTTGGTATCCCTCGCGCCGCGCGGGCAGTTCGTCCCGCACCGAATGCTGAACGACGAGAACCCCTCCCCGGGCCAGCAGCCCCAGGGATTGAACCAGCCGAAGGCTCGCGCCGATCGCGCCTGCCCCGTACGGCGGATCGGCGAAGATGATGTCGAAGCGTTCCCCCCGCCGGCCCAGCAGCCTCAGGGCCCGGTCGACGGGGCACTCGGTCACCTCGATGTCCGGCACGCCGTCCTCACCGGCGGGCCTGTTGAGAAAGCCGCATCGCCCGATGTTCGTCCGGATGGCCTGTGCACAGGCACGGTTGCTCTCCACGAGGAACACCCGCGAGGCCCCCCGGCTCGCGGCCTCGAGCCCGACGCCGCCCGCGCCCGCGAACAGGTCGAGAAACCGCCGGCCCTCGACGGACAGGATGTTGAACAGGGATTCCCTCACCCGATCCGTCGTCGGCCGGAGGACGTTCGCCCTCGGCGCGACCAGGACCCGCCCCTTCGCCTTCCCCGCGATGATGCGCATAACTGAACCGGGCTAAGGGCTTAGGGCTTACGGCTCAGGGCGAACAGGAATTGATTCATTCCTCATTGCCATACGCCTTACGCCATATGCCGTAAGCCTTTATTTCATGTACTCCCTCGCGTAGATCTCGGCGATCTGGATCGCATTGAGGGCCGCCCCCTTGCGCAGGTTGTCCGAGACGACCCAGAGGTTGATCCCGTTCGGGATCGACTCGTCCTCGCGGATCCGGCCCACGTATGTGGCATCCTTGCCCGCGGCATGGATGGCCAGAGGGTACTCCCGCTTGGCCGGGTCGTCGATGACGACGACGCCGGGGGCCTTCCGCAGCAGCTCCCTCACCTCGGCCGCGGTGATCTTCCGCTCCGTCTCGATGTTGACCGATTCGGAGTGGGCGCGCAGGACGGGCACGCGCACCGTCGTCGCCGTGACGGCGATGGATTCGTCGCCGAAGATCTTCTTCGTCTCCCAGACCATCTTCATCTCTTCCTTCGTGTAGCCGTTCTCGAGGAAGATGTCGATCTGGGGCAGGCAGTTGAACGCGATCTGGTAGGGGTAGACCTTCGCCACGGGCTCCTTGAAGCTCAGCAGGGCTCGCGTCTGGTCGATGAGCTCGTCCATGGCCTTCTTGCCCGTCCCCGAGACGGACTGGTACGTCGATACGACGATCCGCTTGATGCGCACCGCGTCGTGGATGGGCTTCAGGGCCACCACCATCTGGATCGTGGAGCAGTTCGGGTTGGCGATGATCCGGCGGTTCTTGTAGTCGGCGATCTTCCCGGGGTTCACCTCGGGCACGACGAGCGGGATGTCCGGCTCGTAGCGGAACGCCGCCGTGTTGTCGATGACGACGCAGCCGGCCTTCGCCGCGAAGGGCGCGAACCTCTGGCTGACGCTCCCCCCGGCGGAGAAGAGCCCGATCTCGATGCCCTCGAAGGAATCCTCCCTCAGCACCTGCACGGGGTAGGCCTTGCCCTTGAACTCGAGCTCCTTGCCGATCGAGCGCTCCGAGGCCAGCAGCCTCAATTCGCCCACGGGGAAATTGCGCTCTTCGAGAATGCTGATCATTTCGTTCCCCACGGCGCCGGTGGCGCCGACGACGGCAACACGGTACGTTCTCATGAAATCCGACTCCTCCTGTGTTGATCGACCCGGAGTGCTTTCGCGCCCGGCTCCGCGGCGGCCGCTCAGGGCGCCGACTCCGATTTCGTTTCCGTTTTGATCTCCCCCGCCCCCGTCGGCTGGTCGCCCTTCGCCGGACCGAAGAGGCGCCGGATCATCCTCAGGACCCACCACACGGGCCCCGAGGCGGCATAGCTGACGGCGAAGGTGAAGATCATGATCTGCGGCTCCGCCAGGACGATGATCATCAGGATGACGGCCAGCACGACGGTCATGAAGGGCTCCCGGCTGAGGAAGTGCAGGTCCTTGAAGCTGTAGAACTTGATGCTGCTCACCATCAGGAGCGAAAGCGCGACCATCCCGACCAGGACGGCCGCATGCGGGAATGTCCCCTCCCCGCCCAGGTAGAAGTAGAGCAGCACCGTCGAGGCGACGACGATGGCCGCCGCCGGGATGGCCAGGCCGTTGAAGTAGCGGCTGTCGATGACGCCGATCTGCACGTTGAACCGGGCCAGCCGCAGGGCCCCGCAGGTCGTGAACAGGGCCGCCGCGAGCCACCCCCACTTCCCGAAGGCGCTCAGCGACCAGGTGTAGGCCAGCACGGAGGGCGCCACGCCGAAGGCCACCAGGTCCGCCAGCGAGTCGTACTCCACGCCGAACCGGGACGTCGTGTGGGTCATGCGGGCGATTCGCCCGTCCAGGCCGTCGAGGATGAGCGAGATGGGGATGGCGAAGGCCGCGTGGATGAAGTTGCCCTGGATCGAGGCGATGATCGCGTAGATTCCCGCGAAGAGGCTGGCCGTCGTGAAGAGGTTGGGCAGGATGTAGATCCCCTTCTTCATCCGGTCCTTCCGGAAGAATTTTTCCCGCCGGATGAAGCGGTCTCTCTTGAAGCTCTTGTTCATCACAGGACCCCCAGGGGTGTTTCCCCGGCACGCACCTTCTGGCCCGGCTGCACGAGAACCTTCGAATCGAGCGGCAGGATCACCTCGAGCCGCGAGCCGAAGCAGATCAGCCCGAACCGCTGCCCCCGGGCCACCTCCATGCCCTCCCCGATCCAGCAGACGATGCGGCGCGCGATGAGCCCCGCGATCTGGATCGTGAGGAACGCCTTGCCTTCCGCCGTCCGGATCAGGACGGTGTTCCGTTCATTGTCCGCGGAGGCCTTGTCCAGGTCGGCCGAGAGGAATTTGCCGGCGTGATACTCGATCTTCTCGACGCGCCCGGCATGGGGGATGCGGTTGACGTGCACGTTGAAGACGTTCATGAAGATGCTGACCTTGCGGTGTCCGCCCGTCAGCGGGCCGTCGAGCTGCACCTCCTCGATCTTCAGGACCCTCCCATCGGCCGGCGAGACGACCAGCCCCGGCCCCTCGGGGATCGTCCGCCGGGGATTGCGAAAGAAAAAGAGGACGAACAGCATGGCCGCACACGCGACGGCGGCGAGTCCCTTGAGTCCGATCCAGGACAGGGCGACCGACAGGAGCCCGAGCCCGACGATGAACGGGACCCCCTCCCGCACGATGTATCCGTCGTGTCTGTCCATGAACGCCCCGGCCCCCGTCGCTCAGGCGCTCTGCCTGTACTTGGCGAGAATCGCGTAAATCCGGTCCTTGCTGGCCAGCTTCATCTTCTGCAGCGTTTTCTTCTCCATCTCCTCCTGCGCGGTGAGGTAGATCCGCCTGTTGAAATCCTCGAGCGCGGCCTCGAGCCTCCGGTGATCCTCGACGTGTTTCCGCAGCTCGCCGTCCTGCCCGATGTGTCGCTCGATGAGCAGTTCGTCGGTTCGTTCCATACCCTCCTCCCGGTCCTGCGAAAGAGACCTGCTTATACCATAAACGCCCCGGGCAATGTAGCGAAAATTGCATCGCCGCGGTCCTCCGGGGCCCTCGGGGTCAGGGCTTTCCCTCGAGCCGGATCTCGGCCTCGGACCGCCGGAGGTAACGGGGCACGAAGGTCGCCGGATCCAGGGTCTCGCCCCGCAGTCCCTTCCTGCGTCCGATCAGCGCCACGCTCGAGGCCCGCACCGATTGCAGGTTCGGGGCCGCGAAATGGGTGAGGCCCTCCGGCCTGGCCGCGATGCAGCCCGCCGCCGCCGTCAGCCCGTCGCCCAGGAAGAGGGTGTCCCCCTCGGCACGCCCGACGATCTCGGCGGGGGCGCCGATCCGTTCCTCCATCAGCGCCTCGGGAAACCCCTCCCCGTCGGCCCGGTACAGCGCCCCGTAGACCTCGCCCTTGCGGGCGTCGAGCAGGGGACAGACGAGCCCCGGGAAGCCCGCGGCGTTGTAGGCGAGCGCCTCGAGGGTGGAGACGCCGACGACGGGCGTCCCCGCCGCGAGGGCCAGTCCCTTCACGGTGCTCGCGCCGATGCGCAGACCCGTGAAGGAGCCGGGCCCCACGGTCAGCGCGATGAGGCCCACGTCCCCGATGTCGAGGGCCGCCAGCCGGAGGCCCCGTTGAAGGGCGGGCAGCACCGTCTCGGAATGATGGACGGGCAGCTGAAAGAAATACTCGGCGACAACCCGCTCATCGTCGAGCAGGGCGACCCCCGCCGTTTTCGTCGCCGTGTCGATGGCCAGTGTGATCATGTGCGTTCGTCACTCCCCGAAGATCCGCATGATGTCGTTGTAGAACACGAAGATCATGAGCATCACCAGGATGAAGAACCCCACTTGCTGGGCCCGCTCCCGCCACCGGATATTGACCTCCCTGCCGGTGACGAGCTCGATGAGGAAAAACAGCAGGTGCCCGCCGTCCAGCACGGGGATGGGGAACAGGTTCAGCACGGCCAGGTTGATGCTCAGCAGCGCCATGAAGAAGACGAAATTCAGGATGCCCTTCTTGACGTGCGCCCCCGCCATCTGGGCGATCGCGATGGGCCCGCCCAGGGAGTCCGGAGAGACGACGCCCTGGACCATCTTGACGATGCTGATGACGGTGAGTTCCGTGATGTTCCACGTCTGCTCGACCCCCGACCACAGCGCCCGGAAGGGGTTCTGGCGGTCGATGAAGGTGTTCTTCGACGCCCCGACGCCGATTTTCCACGTGTCCGTGTCTTCGCCGAAGATGCTCTTGCCCCGGGTCATCTCGGGCTTGACGCGCAGATCCTGCTGCGCCCCGTTCCTCTGGATTCGCACGACGAGCTCCCGGCCCTTGCTCGCCGCGACCGTCTCCGCCAGCTCGCCCCAGCGGACCACGGCCCGGCCGTCGATGGCGACGACGGTGTCCCCCGGGCGGATCCCGGCGGCCTCCGCGGGCGAGCCCGCCTGGATGCTGCCGATCTCCGCGGTGAGGCTCGGCACGCCCACCATGTAGATGACCGAAAAGGCCAGGACGGCGAAAAGGAAATTGAACAGGGGGCCGGCGATCACGATCGCGATCTTCTTGAGCACATGCTGCTTGACGAACGAGCGCCTCTCGTCGACGGGCGACACATCGTCGGTGTCCGATTCGCCCAGAAGCTTGACGTATCCCCCCAGCGGCACGAGCGAGATCATGTACTCCGTTTCCCCGACCTTTTTCCCGATCAGCCTGGGGCCGAACCCCAGCGAGAACTTGAGCACGCCCACCCCGAGGGACTTGGCCAGCAGGAAATGCCCCAGCTCGTGGACGAAAATGAGGACTCCCAGCAGGACGATGACCGATACGACGTTGATGCCCATGGCAATGTCACCCTGTTCCTTTTTTCATGATGTCCTCCGCCTGCCGCCGCGCCCAGGCATCGGCCGCCAGGACGGTCTGCAGGGAGGACAGGGTCTCGGGCGCATGCCGGGACATGACGTCCTCGATGACCCGCGCGATGGCCGTGAACGGGATCCGTCCTTCCAGGAACGCATGGACGGCCGCCTCGTTGGCCGCATTCATGACCGCCGTCATGGTGCCTCCCGCCCGGCCCGCCTCGTATCCCAGCCTCAGGCAGGGGAACCGTTCGACATCGGGCGGCAGAAACTCCAGACGTCCGGCGCCGGCCGGGTCGAAGGGGGGGAATCCCCCCGGTTTCCTCTCCGGGTAGAAGAGGGCATAGGAGATGGGTCCCCGCATGTCCGGGACGCCCAGCTGCGCCAGGACGGAGCCGTCGATGAATTCCACGAGGGAGTGCACGATGCTCTGCGGGTGCATGACCACGTCGATCCGCCCGTAGTCGATCCCGAAGAGCCATCTCGCCTCGATCACCTCGAGCCCCTTGTTCATCATGGTGGCCGAGTCGATCGTGATCTTCCTGCCCATGGCCCAGTTCGGGTGCCTCAGCGCATCCGCCACGGTCACCTGCTCCAGCTCCTCCCGGCCCGTGCGCAGGAACGGCCCGCCCGAGGCGGTCAGGATCACGCGGCGCACGCTGCCGGCCGGGCTGCCCTCGATGCACTGGAACACCGCGCTGTGTTCGCTGTCGACCGGGATGAGCCGGACCCCCTTCGCACGCGCCCTCTCCACGACGAGGGGCCCGGCCGCCACCAGGGTCTCCTTGTTGGCCAGGGCCACGTCCTTGCCCGCCTCGATCGCCTCGAGGGTGGGAACCAGCCCCGCCGCTCCGACGATGGCCGAGAGCACGAGCTCGGCGGCCGGGGCCGCCGCGACGCGCCGGCAGCCTTCCTCACCCCACAGGACGGGGATCGCATCGCCGGGGCCGAGCCTCTCCTTGAGCCTGCGGGCATGCTCCTCGTCCGCGACGGAGACGAACTCCGGCCGGAAACGGCGGACCTGCTCGCTCAGCCGCTCGATGTTGCGGCCGGCCGCCATGGCGACGACTTCGAGCTGTCCCGGGTTCTTCGATACCACGTCGAGGGCGCTCACCCCGATCGACCCGGTCGAGCCCAGGATGGCGATCTTCTTCACGTCAGCACGTACGTCCTGTAGTAGTAGACCCAGGGCACGATGAACAGCAGGCAGTCGAGCCGATCCAGGATCCCTCCGTGACCCGGCAGGATCGTGCCGGAATCCTTGGCCCCCGACGCCCGCTTGATCAGCGACTCGAACAGGTCCCCCAGCTGGCCGATGATCCCCCCCGCAAGCCCGATGACCGCGACATGCGCAGCCGGCACGTCGGGAAGGAGGAAATGCCGGTAGACCAGGCACCCCGCGACACTGCCCGCGGCAAGCCCCAGGAGGCCCTCCACGGTCTTCCCGGGGCTGACGCGGGGCATGAGCTTGCGCCTCCCGAAGGTCCTGCCCACGTAGAAGGCGGCGATGTCGCCCGAGAAGGCCAGGACGATCACGAAGAAGATCCAGAGCACCCCCCTGTCGCCGCCCCGCAGCAGGATGAAGTGGGCAAGCAGGACGGGCAGGTAGAGATAGCCCAGCACGTAGCGGGCGACGGGACCCAGGTCGAGGGCGCCTTCCCTCGCGTCGAAGAGGGTGAGGATGAAGACCAGCAGGGTCGAAAGGACCGTGACGGCCAGCAGCGCCGCGGTGCCGGCTGCGGCGGCGGCGAGCGGCGCCAGGAGGCCGAACCCCAGCAGGGCACGCGGCAGGGCCGCGCCCGCCGCCCCGTAGACGAGGCGGTTGTACTCGAGGACGGCAACGGCGGTGATGAGCACGATGAGGCCCGCGAACACCGCTTCCGAACCGAAATAGATGACGGCGAAGAGAAGGGGGACGGCGACGATGCCCGTCACCCACCGCTTGGCGTGCGAGCCGGTCATGATCGCCTCTTCGGCAGCTGGTCGCTGGTCAGCCCGAACCGCCGCTCCCGTTTCTGATACTCGACGATGGCCTCGATGAGATGCTCTTCGCGAAAATCGGGCCACAGGGTATCCGTGAAATAGAACTCCGTGTAGGCCACCTGCCAGAGGAGGAAGTTGCTCAGGCGGTACTCGCCGCTGGTCCGGATGAGCAGATCGGGCTCCGGGATCCCCTTCGTGTGCAGATAGCCCGCGAAACGCTCTTCCGTGATGGCCGAGGATTCGACGGCGCCCCGCCGCACGTCTTCGGCGATCTTGCGCACCGCCTCGAGGATCTCGTCGTGGCTGCCGTAGTTCAGGGCGAGGATCAGCGTCATGGCCGTGTTGTCGGCCGTTTTCGCGATGGTCGCGTCAAGGGTCTCCAGCACCCGGGCGGGCAGCGCGGCCGTCTCGCCGATGGTGAGCAGGCGGATGTTGTTCTTCATCATGGTTTCGAGCTCGGATCGCAGATAGCGCTCGAGCAGCGTCATGAGGGCCCGGACTTCCCGCTCGGGGCGGCTCCGGTTTTCCGAGGAGAAGGCGTACAGGGTGAGATAGGGGATCCCGAGCCTTCGGCAGGACTCGACGACGCTCCGCACCGATTCCGTCCCTTTTCTGTGGCCCGCAATACGCCCCAGGGAGTGCTTCCGGGCCCACCGTCCGTTTCCGTCCATTATGATGGCGATGTGGCGCGGCAGATTGGTTTTGTCGAGTTGATCCATTCAGGCTCTATACATCGATTTTCAATGATGAATTTCCGCTTGACTATCACAGCCTGCCGACATTTTCAAGGGATGTTTCTCCCGCCCGCGGCGCTGCAAAAAAGAAGGAGCCCGGGGGCTCCTTGCCTTTTCTTCAATCTCCTGTCGCCAGGTCAAGACGTTCTGCCGGCGGATCGATCAACCAGGCCCGCACGCATGGACTGTAGGACCGGGCTTCAGATTTCCATGATTTCCTTTTCCTTGGCCTGCAGGGCCCTGTCGGCCTTCTCGATGAAGTCGTCGGTGACCTTTTGGACCTCGGCCTGCAGCCTGAAGAGCTCGTCCTCGGCGATATCGCCGTCCTTCTTCAGCTTTTTGAGCTCCTCGTTGGCGTCGCGGCGCAGGTTGCGCAGCTTCACCTTGCCCTCTTCGGCCATCTTCCGCACCACCTTCACCAGCTCCTTGCGCCGCTCCTCGGTGAGGGCCGGGATGTTGATACGGACAATCTTGCCGTCATTGACGGGGGTGAGGCCTAATTCGGATTTCTGGATGGCCTTCTCGATACTCGGGATCACGCTCGCGTCCCAGGGGGAAATCTGGATCAGCCGACTCTCGGGAACGGACAGCGAGGCCACCTGATTGAGCGGCGTGGGGACCCCGTAATAGTCCACCTTGATCCCGTCCAGGAGGGCCAGCGAGGCGCGCCCCGTCCTGAGCTTTCCGAAGGACTTTTCGAGAAACTTGATGCTCTTGTCCATGTTGTCTTTCATTTCGGAAAAGACCAGGTCGGTCATCTCGCTCATGTCATCCTCCCACGGTGGTTCCGATGGATTTCCCGCATATGACGGCCTTGATGTTGCCCTTCCTCGCGATGTTGAAGACCCGGATCGGGATCCCGTTTTCCCGGCAGAGGGATATGGCGGTTGCATCCATCACTCGAAGGTTTTTCGCCAACGCCTCGGTGTAGCTGATGTTTTTGTACATCTTCGCACCGGCATGCTTCACGGGGTCCCTGTCGTAGACCCCGTCGACCTTGGTCGCCTTGAGAATGACGTCGGCCTCGATCTCCGCGGCCCGCAGCGCTGCCGCCGTGTCCGTCGTGAAATAGGGATTCCCCGTCCCGGCGGCAAAGATGACCACCCTGCCCTTTTCGAGGTGCCGGGAGGCCCTGCGGCGGATGAAGGGCTCGGCCACCTCCCGCATCTCGATGGCCGTCTGGACCCGGCATCGGACCCCCATGCCTTCGAGGACGCTCTGCAGGGCGAGGCTGTTGATCACCGTCGCGAGCATGCCCATGTAATCGGCCTGGGTCCGCTCCATGCCCCGGGCGCTGCCCTCGATGCCGCGGAAGATGTTGCCGCCGCCGATCACGACCCCGATTTCGACGCCCATCCGGACCACGTCTCGGATCTCGCCGGCGATGTCCTGGACGACCGCCGGGTCGATGCCGAAGGATCGCCCCCCCATGAGCGCCTCCCCGCTGAGCTTGAGCAGGACCCGCCTGTATGCCGCTTTGGCAGCCGCCGCCATGTCTCCGACGTCCCTCCCCTGTCGCCGCCCTTCGGCCGGACCGGGTTACAGTGCGTTGTCGGCCGCCTCGTCGCCGCCGAGCTGGTAGCGGACGAACCGCCTGACGAGAATGTTCTCCCCCGTTGCGGCGATCGAGGCCTTGATGAGGTCCTCGACGGTCATGGCGGTGTCCTTGATGAACTTCTGCTTGAGGAGGCAGACCTCCTCGTAATACTTCTTGAGTTTGCCCTCGACGATCTTGTCGGCGATCTTCTCGGGCTTGCCCTCGGCGATGACCTGCTTGCGGTAGATGTCCTTCTCCCGCTGCAGCACGGCCTCGGGGACATCCTCGGGCTTGACGTAGAGGGGGTTCATCGCGGCGATGTGCATCGCGAGATCGCGGGTGAGATTCTTGAAGTTCTCCGTCTTGGCGACGAAGTCCGTCTCGCAGTTCACCTCGATCATGACGCCGACCTTACCGCCCATGTGGATGTAGGACGTGATCAGGCCGTCCTTCGTGGCGCGGGACGATTTCTTCGTGGCCGCCGAGAGGCCCTTCTCACGCAGAAAGTCGACCGCCTTGTCGAAATTGCCGTTCGATACCTTCAGGGCCTCCTTGCAGTCCATGATGCCGGCGCCCGTTTTCACCCTCAGCTCTTTTACGAGATCCGCTGCGATTTCCAATGGTCCTGTACCTCCTCGTCGTCGGGATGGGTTTTCGTGTCCGGTTCAGCCTGCGGGCTGTTCCGCGCCCGCTTCCGTGCCCTTGAGTTCGACGCTTTCGGGCACGTCCGTCTCGACCGCTTCCTCCGCCTTCGCCTCGGGGGTCGGCGTCTTGTCGCTCTGCGCCTGGATCTTCTCCTCGAATTTCTGCTTGCCCTCGAGGACGGCATCGGCGATCCGGGCCGCGAAGAGCTTGATCGCCCGGATGGCGTCGTCGTTGCCGGGGATGATGTAATCCACCACGTCGGGGTCGCAATTGGTGTCCACGATGGCCACGACGGGGACCCCGAGCTTGCGCGCCTCGTGGACCGCGATGTCCTCCTTCTTGGGGTCGACGACGAAGATGGCTGCAGGGGCACCCTTCATCCGGCGGATCCCGCCGAGCACCCGGTCCAGCTTCGCCCGTTCCTTCTGGTACAGAAGGATCTCCTTCTTCGGGAAGACGTTCACCGACTCGTCGCCGAACATCGCATCGAGTTCGTTCAGGCGGTCGATCCGCTTCTTGATGGTCGAAAAGTTGGTGAGCATGCCGCCCAGCCAGCGGTAGTTCACGTAGGGCATCCCGCAGCGCTCGGCCTCCTCCCGGATGGATTCCTGGGCCTGCTTCTTCGTGCCCACGAAGAGGATCTCGCCGCCGTCGGCGACGGTGTTGACCACAAAGCTGTAGGCCCCCTTGAACATCTCGACCGTCTGCTGGAGGTCGATGATGTAGATGCCGTTGCGGGCTCCGAAAATGTAGGGTTTCATCTTGGGGTTCCACTTGTTGGTCTGATGACCGAAGTGGACACCCGACTCGAGCAGCATCTTCATCGATACGGTGGACATGGGATTCTCCTTCCTGTTTGATTCCTCCACCCCTTCAACCCGGCGGGGAACTCTTCTTGCGAAGAGCAACAGGCCCGCCGATCCGAGGGTGTGAGTGATAGAACGGGTTTAGTTAGCACAATCAAAACTGTTTAGCAAATAAAAAATGGCAAAAGGCCAAGGGCAAACGGCAAGGGACCCGAAAGAAATCTTCCCGGTTCCCTCTTGCCTTTCGCCTTCAGCCTTTCGCCATCACCTCTTTGCCTTATGCCTTATGCCTTTTGACCGTCTTCACGTCGTATAATGGGCATTGATCTTCACATAATCGAGGGTCAGGTCCGAGCTGTAGACCCGGAAACTCTTGGACCCCTGGCCGAGTTTCAGGACGACCCGGATCTGCTCCTTCTTCATCACCTCGGCCAGCTCCTTCAGGTGGCTCGAAATGCCCTGACCCTGCCGGAAGAGCGGCAGCCCGTCGAAGGTCAGCTCGACGGCGGTCGGGTCGAGCGCCACGCCGGCGGCCCCCGCGGCCGAGAGGATCCGGCCCCAGTTCGGGTCCCCGCCGTAGAACGCCGTCTTGACCAGGTTGGAGCGGGCGATCTGGTAGGCGACGCTCCTGGCGTCCCCGGCCGTCTTGGCCCCCTCGACGACGATCTCGATCAGTTTCGTCGCCCCCTCGCCGTCGCGCACGATCATCTTGGCCAGCTCCGTCAACGCGCCGGTGAGCAGGTCCGCGAACACGGCGTAGTCCCGTGTCGACGTGCGGATCCTGCGGTTGCCCGCCAAGCCGTTTGCCAGGAGAAGGACCGTGTCGTTGGTGCTCATGCACCCGTCGACGCTGATGGCGTTGAAGCTCCGATCCACCGCCTCCCGGAGCGCCCTCTTCAGGGCCGCATCGTCGATGTCGGCATCGGTCAGGACGAAGGACAGCAGTGTCGCCATCCCGGGCTCGATCATGCCCGCCCCCTTGGCGATCCCGCAGATGCAGACATCGGTCCCGCCGACGGCCCCTTCCCGGTACTGGATCTTCGGGTAACGGTCCGTGGTCATGATGGCCTCGGCCGCCTCGGGGATCCCGCCCGGCGAGAGCCCCTGGACGAGACGGCTGACGTTGCCCGCGACCTTGTCGATCGGCAGCCTGCGCCCGATGACGCCCGTCGAGGCCACGAGGACCTGCGCCTCGTCGATCTGCAGGGCCCCGGCGCAGAAGCGGGCCATCTTCACGGCATCCTGATAGCCTTCCTCCCCGGTGGCGGCGTTGGCATTGCCGCTGTTGACGATGACGGCCCTCGCGGCGCCGCCCCGGATGCGCTCCATGTCCAGCAGCACCGGGGCCGCCTTGAAGACGTTCGTCGTGAAGACGCCGGCGGCCTTCGCCGGCACCTCGGAATAAAGGAGCGCGAGGTCCTTGCGCCCGTCCTCCTTGATCCCCGCCGCGATCCCGCTGGCCTGAAACCCCGGGACCTCGAATTTCACATCACTCATTCTCGTTCCACCCTTCTTCCACGCTGGAGGCCAAGTCCTTTACTCGGAGCGCGAGTTTGAGTATTTTCGGTAACAGGTCTTATCGAAGCGGAACGGCCGCAGCGCAAACTGTCTGAGCCCGAAGGGCGAGTTTTTGCGTCTGCAGTGCAGCGAGATGTAGACCTGTCGAAAATGCTCAATCGCGCGATGGGTATAGGGCTGGGCCGACATCATTTTCCGCAGCACTTCTTGTACTTCTTCCCGCTGCCGCAGGGGCACGGGTCGTTGCGGCCGACCTTCTGCGCAGACTCCCGCTTGACCTGCTTCACGGGTGCCCCCGCCGTGCCGTGCGTCATGACCACGTCGCGCTGTGTCCGGTCCCTCAGCCCCTCCACCTCTTCCTCCCGCTGGATCTGCACGAGGGAGAGCTTCTGGAGGGTGTCCTGTCGGATGCGGTACATCATCTCCAGGTACATCTCGTAGCCTTCCTTCTGGTACTCCCGGACGGGGTCCTTCTGGCCGTAGCCCCTCAGGCCGATGCCTTCCCGGAGGTGATCCATCCCCAGCAGGTGATCCTTCCAGAAGGTGTCGATGGACTGCAGCATGATCACCTTCATCAGGTAATCCCAGAGGGGCTTGCCGAAATTGGCCTCCTTCCGGCGAAGGTGATCCAGGACGGCGTTGCGGATCTCGTCCCGGATCCGCTCCGGCCCCCCGACCTCGCGGCCGGCCTCGCCGAAGCGCAGCCTGAGCGAAAAGAGCTGGTAGAGCATGTCGTCGAGGCCCTTCAGGTTCCACTCTTCGGGGTGTTGCTTCTCGTCGACGTATTCCCCGACGGTGGTCTCGACGACCTCGTCGAGCATCTCCTCGAGCATGCCCCAGAGGTCCTCCCCCTTCAGGACGGCCTTGCGCTGCTCGTAGATGGCCTCGCGCTGGACGTTCATCACGTTGTCGTATTCGAGGAGGTGCTTGCGGATGTCGAAGTTGTGGGCCTCCACCCGCCGCTGGGCCGCCTCGATCTGCCGCGTCAGCAGGTTGGACTCGATCGGCTGGCCTTCCTCCATGCCGATCCGGTCCATGATCGACCCGATGCGCTCGCCCCCGAAGATCCGCAGCAGGTCGTCCTCCATGGACAGGTAGAAGCGCGAGGACCCGGCGTCGCCCTGGCGCCCCGAACGGCCCCGGAGCTGGTTGTCGATCCGGCGGCTCTCGTGCCGTTCCGTGCCGAGGATGTGCAGACCGCCCAACTGCGCGACCCCCTCGCCGAGCTTGATGTCGGTGCCGCGGCCCGCCATGTTCGTCGAGATCGTGACGGCCCCTCGCTGACCGGCCTGGGCGATGATCTCCGCCTCGCGCTCGTGGTGCTTCGCGTTGAGGACGTGGTGTTTCACCCCCTGGCGGCTGAGCATCGCGCTGAGCTTCTCCGATTTCTCGATGGAGATGGTCCCGACGAGCACCGGCCGGCCCTGCCTGTGCAGCTCCTTGATCTCCTCGATGGCGGCCTCGAATTTCTCGCGCTCCGTCCGGTAGATCACGTCGGGGTGGTCCGTGCGGATCATGGGCATGTTCGTGGGGATCACCATGACCTCGAGACCGTAGATTTCCTGAAACTCGGCCGCTTCCGTGTCGGCCGTGCCCGTCATGCCCGCCAGCTTCTCGTACATCCGGAAGTAGTTCTGGAAGGTGACCGACGCGAGCGTCTGGTTCTCCCGCTCGATCTTGACGCCTTCCTTGGCCTCGAGGGCCTGGTGGAGGCCCTCGCTGTAGCGCCGGCCGGGCATGAGCCGGCCCGTGAACTCGTCGACGATGAGCACTTCGCCGTTCTTGACGACGTAGTCCACGTCGCGCTTGAAGAGGCTGTGGGCCTTGAGGGCCTGGTTGACGTGGTGCAGCAGCTCGATGTTGCGCGGGTCGTAGAGGTTCTGCACCTTCAGGGCCTTCTCCACCCGGGCGACGCCTTCCTCG
>Ga0116143_10000191_pt1 | contig 85539 bp, 53 predicted proteins | sample AD_UKC034_MetaG_FD_89745 | JGI IMG/M metagenome (GOLD analysis project Ga0116143, IMG submission 89745) | Active sludge microbial communities of municipal wastewater-treating anaerobic digesters from USA - AD_UKC034_MetaG | ecosystem: Engineered > Bioreactor > Anaerobic > Digestate | place: USA... | reverse complement strand
GCCAAGAATCGAACCTACCAAGGCGCGGGACCAATGACGGGACAGCTTCCCCTCGGATTATCAACCACATAGCCTCATGGGGCATTATGAATACTGGTTCTAATAGAGGACCCACAATTTGATACGTTCCCGGGCCGCCTCGTAGCTCTCGAAGGCCGCGCGGGCGAGGAACTCGCCCCAGATCGACTCCCAGAACCGTTCGATCTTGCCCAGGGTCATCGGGTGGTGCGGACGGCTCTTGATGTGGCTGACGTGGTCTTTCTTGAGCTCCGCTTCAAAGCGGCTCACCCCCCGCCAGGCCGTGTACTGCCGCCCGTTGTCGGTGAGCATCTCCTTGGGCGGTTGGTACTCGCCGATCGCAACCCGGTAGACCTCGATCACGGCGGCCGCCGTCGGGCTCCGGAACAGATCGGCGCCGACTACAAAGCGCGAATAGTCGTCCAAAAAGCCGATCAGGTAGGCGTAGCGGCCTCCCAGCCGGAAGGTGAAGATGTCCGACTGCCACATCTGGTTGGGCGTCGCCCGCTCGAAGAACCGGGGCCGGGTCAGGTTCTTGGGCCGGGCCGGCGGGTTGGGCGCCATCAGCCCCGCCCGGTGCAACCGCGCCCGCACCGTCTCCGCGCTCGCCGAGAGCAAGAAGAGCCGGCGCAGGAACAGCGCGATGCGCTTGACCCCAAAGCCCGGGTTCTGCCGCTTGAGCTCGAGGATCTTCTCGCTCACCGCCCCCGGCAGCCGTTCCTGACCCGGCGGCCGCGGCTTCGGCGCCCGCAGCCCCGCTTCCCCCTCCCGCCGGTAGCGCCGGATCCAATGCTCCAAGCCGCTACGGCATACGCCAATCTCCTGGCTGACTAAACAACGCGGAAACCGATCCTCCAATACCAGTCGAACGGCTTTGAGCTTTTGCTCCGGCGAATAGCGAATCGTCGTCGATCGCCGCGAGCCGCCCCGGGGCGGCTCCCTCTTCTCTACCGCTTCTTTTCCTTCCATGTAACACTCCAGTCCTTTCACTGAAGTGTTACCCCTTTTCCCCTTCAACTTGTGCTCATGATCTGGTCGTTAGCACAGCAGCGTCCAGATGGGGGGGCTGCCCCGGCTTTCCCGAGAAATGCGACCCGCAGCGCGGCGACCGACGGGAACGGGAGCACCGCCTCTCGACACGACAACCCTGGCCGTGTTCAAAGACCCTTGGCGGACGTCGAGGCGTGTTCTCCCGCTTCGCCACCGGCTACGATCTGCCCTGCGGCCCCGGTACCTAAAACCTCACCCGGTCTGGCGATTGCGGCGGCGCTCGATCCATCCTCGCACGGAAGCCATCGGCCACGTCGCCGTGGAACTTGAACCTGCGCTCGTCAGGCCCTCTCAGGCGCCAAAATGTTTGGCGATTGTTTGGCAATGCGCCACAGCGCGCCACAGTACGCCACAGTGCGACACAAACCGTCGGGGATTCAAGAATCGTGCCAAAACCGGGGATAACCCGCTGAAGGCCAGCGGCTTAAGTGCTTGATGATCAACGAAAGTCGGTTGCGGTGGCCGTGACCGAACAGCAGGGCGTTAGATTATGAGCCTAAAGGTCTGTTGTTCAACATCCAGCCCTGCTGTCGCTGCGACACGCCCACCAGCATCCGGTGAGCGCCGGACGTGAACAGGACCGCAGCATTTCTGCTCCACCGCACGCCTCAGCGTCCAGCGGGTTCTCGGTTCGGACCGCGCCCCCTGACGCCGCGCCGTTCTCCGCAGTCAAGATCCGCTGGCGCTGCCTCGTATTGAGTCCTGGCTGAGAGAACCGTTCGACCTTCGCCGGATTGCCCCAGATCGGCGAGACGGATTGGCGGGGCGGCGGAACGACATGTCAGCGGCGGTCTGGTAGTTGAACCTAAAGACCAAGTTTGTTCACAAAGCGGGGGCATTCACGAACGCCACCCGGGGGCTTCGGCGGGGCCACCGCCACTCCCGGTGGGGACGGTCGGCGGCACAACGAGACTCGCTCCCAGGAGACGTCGGCGCCACGGTCGGTTGTCGGCATCCTCCCGGCCGGTCAGGATGCGTCCAGGAGCCGCGAGGGTGCACGGCGGGGCAGGGGAGGGGCCTGAAAAAGTGGCACACAAAGTGGCACACCGATCGCGCACGGGGCGCACGCGAAGTCCAAACCGGCAGACGCATGGGACTTTTGCCGTGTGTGCCACTTTTTGTGCCACTTCCGGGGTCCGTCATGATGTCCTTGTCCCTCAAGGTCGGAAGTGAGTTTCGACCAATAACGACGGGGGTTTGGTGACGATTTGAGAAACGAAACGAAAGGGGCAGAAATGGCCAAAACCCGAGTTTTAAGTCCCTTGTGTCTGCCATTCCACCACACCGGCTTGGCGCGTGCCACGACCAGAATGCGCTTGTGACGGGTGACGTCAACGGAACACTTGTACGGGACAGGCCAGAAGCTGGGGTCAGAGGTCAGAAGTCAGAGGTCGGGAAGAAAAGCGCCGGAGGGCCGGCGCACTCCAAAATCTGGCGCCCGTGCCACCGCCCCTTCGATCCGCGCGATAGCGTCTTGGAGTGCGGCTGTCCTCTGCCGCTTTGGAACAGGAAACAGGAGACCGTGAGACCATGGGACTACGGGACCAGGGACGACAGACGACCGACGACGGAGGACAGACGACAGCAGGGAGGAGAAGCTGAAATCCTGATAGGCTGAAAAGGTGAGGGGGCAGGAGACCATGCGACAGGCGGGGAAATCGTCCGCGGCTACAGACATCGCCCGCAGCTACAGCCAGATGGCCGACGCTGACTATTCCGAGGATCAACCACGAACCACACGAACCACGCGAACACCGTCTACCGCAGAGACCGCGGGGCCCGCAGAGAAGAGGGGGAAGAGACTTCATCCTGCTGTCCTCCCTTCTACCTCGTTGGGAGGGCGGCGATCTGCTCCTCGATGCGTTCGAGCTCGCCCGGGAACAAGAGCGTGCGGTCGAGAGCCGGGAGGAACTGATCGACACGCGCCCGGTCCCGGGCGATCAATGCGCTTTCGAGGGCGACCCGGATGTACGTCTGCCGGTCTCCACGCTCGAGGTTGCGAGGATCGATCGCCGCCAGCAGGGCGTCGGCCTCATCGATGCGCCGGTTTCGGGTGAGGGCCAGCGCATGGTTCAGACGGAATCCCGCATGATCCGGATGTCTCTGCACGAGCTGGAAAGTGATCGAGCACGCGTAGCCGGGCGCGGTGTGATTGACGAGGAGGGCCGCCGCGTGGTTGTTGAGGAGCGCCGCATTCTCGGGATCGAGGCGCAGCGCCTCGAGGGTCGCGCGAAGAAGCAGGGTGGGATTCGTGCGCTCGCCATACGCAACGTCGGCCAGCAGTTGCCAGTAAGCGGGATCGTCGCGGCACTCGGATTCGAGGCGCAACAGAATCTGGAGGGCCAGGTCAGGATGCCCCAACTGGGTGATGCTCGCCGCCATTCCCATGGCCATGGCGGGGAGGGGAGGGGGTTTCAGCACGGCTCTCTCGAAGGCCGCGCGCGACGCCGCAAACCGGCTCATGGCGGCAAGGGCGCGGCCTTCGAGGTAGGCGGCGTACCCTGCCAGTTCACTGTGGGCAGCCGGCTCTGCCCGGAGTTGGTCGGCTGCCGCGAGGAGATCATCCCAGCGATGAAGTTGGCTGAGCGTGGTGCCGTAGAGCATCCACAGCCCCACTGACCAGGAGGCGGCGGAGTTCCCGAAGCGGACTAGGGCGCGCCCCATCAAGCGCGTGGCTTCCTCCTTTTCGTTGAGATCGATCAGCACCTTGGCGGTGTCCAAGACGTCCCAGGGCGTGTTGGCGGCAGCAGCCTTCTCGATGGTCAGCCGACGGGCTTCTGCGACGCGGCCCACTTTTGCCAGAAGACGGTAATGGTCCAGGTGGTCCGCCAAGCGGTCCTCGAAGGTGCTCTGGATCTCGGCGAGTTGTTCCTCATACCGGCTGAGGTCGGACAGATGCGCAAAGAGCTTGAGGCGAAGCTGCGCGGCGGGCAATCGGAGGTCGCGGGTAGCCAGAGCCCCCTCGAGCGCTTTCCAGCCGTCTGCAGATACGCCGGGGGCTCCCCAGCCCGCATCGTAGGCCGCCCGATAGAGTCGCAGTTCGGGGTTTTCCCGCAGGGACGGCTTCATCTCGGACCATCGCTTCGCGAACTCCTCGACCTGGTCAGTTTGCATCAACGCCCGCAAATAGACCGATTCCTGGTAGTCCGTACGATCCTTGACGTCCTTGAGCATGCTGTACGTTTCATTCCAGCGCTCGGTTCGTGCGAAGAGACCGGCGACGAGATCCATGTCGGCGATGTTGGTCCGGGTGAGCCGCAGGAGCCAGGCGGCTTGGTTCACGGCTTGGCTGGTGATGGACGCCTTGACGTGCCCGGTCGTTTCCATGTACCGGCTCAGGTACTCACGGAGGATGAAGAGGTTGCCAGGATCGTTTGAGATCGCCCGCTGCCAGGCCATCAGCGACTCGATGGCATTGCCGCGCGCGGAGAGATCCCGTGCCTCCTTGGCAGCAAGTCGGGACTGGAGCAGGTCGATGGGCTTGATGCGGAGAACGGGGCGAAACCCCGGCGGGGTCGATGGCCAGAAGCGAATGAATGAAAGGCTGACAACCAAAACGATCGTCAGAAACACCAGAATGGCCGCTAGCCACCGGAGATCCGTGGCGAGCAAATGGAGCAGCGGGCGCTGGAGAACGGGAGTTGCCAGCAGCTCCCGCCACCTCGGCTGCGGAGAAGACTCAGCCACGAACGAAAAGACCCAGCGACAGTATCAGGACTTCGACCCTGCGATCCGGCGGCGGAAGGCGTAAGCACCGCAGAGGAGAGCGGCCATGACGGCATACTCCTGGGGTTCGGGAACTGTGGGCAGGCCCGGAGGCAGCGACCATTCCTCGAAGCCGTCGTTGTTGTCCCAGTAGAACGTGTCCGGCGTGGTTGTGCCGGGCTCCGCACTCAGGAAGCCCCCAAACCTGCTGAAGAGATAGACCGTGTCGGTCAGAGCCGCTCCGGCGAAGAGGGTCGCAGGAACGTAGAGGAACATGTCTGGTTGACCGCTCCCCGCCTTGATGGAGTAATCCAGCAGCACCGCATTGTCCTGCCCCGTGTAGTCCATCGCGTAGCGCAGCGTGCCCAGCATTCTGCCGGTGTCCCCCTGCAGTCCGGCTGGTTGCTCTTCCACCGTGGGCGGAGGATCAATGATCGTCGGATTCGTGTAAATGGCCACCTGTTCCAGCGAGTGGTAAGGCGGGGTAGCCTGGTTGATGTCGAGGGAGAAGGCGTAATACATCTGCTCGGACCCGGGATCGCCCAGCATGACGTACCGCAGATCGGCCATGGTGATGTGCGGCTCGAAACCGTTGGGGAGATCCACATCAAAGGGAGGCTTCTTGTCCACCCCATCGTAGTTGTATCCACGGACTATACCCGTGTTCGACTTCAAATCATAAAGCCGAACGTACACGCCCGACCCTGCGCCGCCCGCCGGATCCCGTGCGTAAATCGCGCTGTTGATCGTCCCCTGAGCATTAGGATCGTCGAGGGCAAAACCAGTATAGGGAACACCACCCTTGTAGACGTCCACCGTCGTGAGGTTGATGTAGGTTTGACCCATGGCGCCCGATGCCATCAGGACACACGCGCCACCCAAGCCCAACCGACTGCACTTGCGGAAATCCCACGAAAAAGGTAAATGCTTCATACTTCAATCGAGGCCATTAGCCACTGCCGAGTACACCCAGAAACCGTGGCACATATAGCACACGTAATACTTTGGTGTCAAATCATTCGCGCGAGAATCGTGCGGGATGGGCGGAAGCATTTGTCAAATAATAGGACAATTACCCAAGAGTCCTCGCCTTGTGAAACATGGGATCATCAGGTCAAGTTTGGTCTCTGCCGTTCCAAACCCGCCCCCCTTTGCCTCCGAGGACTCTACATTCGCGAGGCGCGCCTCGCCAGGCATTCACGGCTCATTCCACCGACCTCGGTCTCCTCCTTAACCCATTCTGTATCCACAGGCGCCAGACCATCAAAAGCGCCTCGCGCACGATGTGCGACGACATCTTCGATGTCCCCTGATAACGATCTGTGAAAATGATGGGCACTTCGATGACGCGCAGTCCGGATCGCCAGATGATATGCGTAAGTTCGATCTGGAAGCTGTAGCCGTTGGACCGGACATTGCGCAGGTCGATCTTCTGTAAGGCCTTGCGCCGAAAACACTTGTAGCCGCCCGTCGGATCTGTGAACGGCATGCCGGTGATCATCCTCACGTACTTGGCCGCCGTCAGACTCAGCATCAGCCGGTGCAGCGGCCAGTTGATCACTCGAATCCCGCGCGTGTAGCGCGAGCCGAGCACGAGATCGGCGTCGCGGGACGCCTCGAGAAACCGGGGAACATCATCCGGATTGTGCGACAGGTCGCCGTCCATCTCGAAGATGCACTCGTAGGAACGCTCAAGCGCCCAGGCGAATCCGGCACAGTAGGCGCGGCCCAGGCCCTCCTTGCCGGGCCGATGCAGCACGTGAATGCCCGGATCGCGTCGTGCCATGTCGTCGGCGAGCTGTCCGGTCCCGTCCGGTGAATTGTCGTCAACGACGAGCACGTCCACCGGGGTGGGCAGGGCGCGCAATCGTTCGATCAAACGAGGGAGATTCTCCCGTTCATTGTAAGTCGGAACGACGATGAGTGCGTCTGGGGGCATACGACCCGTGCTGCTTTTCTAAGCAGGAATCGATCCGAAAGCAAGAAATGCCGCGAGACAGTGCGCCAGTGCGTCGATGCGTCGGTACGTCAGTGAAAAGCGCCGGAGTGCCGGCGCACTTCCGCCTTCGCCCAGACTTCGGCCTTCCTCGAAGGATTGAGTCGCCAGGCTACGGCGGGACAGGCCAAAAGCTTCGCCCGCGCCATCGCCCCTCGTGCCGCGGGTTAGCGTCTTGGAGTGCGGCTGCGCCCTCAGCCGCTTTGGAACAGGAGACTACAGGAGGACGAGGCTACGGACGAGGGACAGACCGACACCTCACCATTCGCTTTAAATTAAATATAACAAATCTTGTGCGAAACACGTCTATCGCGCGGTCCAGCCGAATCGCGCGCTGACCGGCCAGTACACCATCCAAAACCGTCCAATCACCCGGTCCCTCGGTAGCGCGCCCCATCGCCGGCTGTCCGAGCTCGCCATCGTGTTGTCGCCCATCACCAGCAGATGGCCCGCCGGTACCCGATACTCCGTGCGCTCGTCAGGAAACAGCGGCGCCAAGAGGCCAGCCTCGATCCGATAGCGCTGCGCCACGCGATCGTTGACGTGGCCCGAGTACTCGCTCTCCCGCGGCGGTCCCTGGCGCGAATAGACCCCCTCGAAACCCCGCACGCTGGCATCCAGCCGCCGCCCGTTGACGACCAGATGCCGGTCATTGCCGATCCGGACGCGTTCACCGGGCAGCGCGACGAGGCGTTTCATGTAGTGAGTGCGCTCGCGGATGCCCGGGACGCCCCGGGTCTCGAACACCACGATCTCACCCCGGCCGGGGCGCCTGAAGTTGCAGCTCAACCGGTCGACGAGGACATGATCGCCCGAGAAGACCCGATACGGGGCGCCGTCCTTGCCCCGCACATAGTTGAAACCATAGACGACGCGGTCCAGCAGGCGGCGGAAGCCCGTGGGCGCGGTGGCCTCGGCGAGGCCCTGGAGTTCCTCGACCGTGACGCCGTACAGCGTGGGCTGCATCGAGCCGGTGGGGATCTTCATGGGCGCCAGGAAGAAGGCGCGCATGGTCAGCACGACGACGCCGGCGACCAGCAGGACCTCCACGAACTCCCGGTGCGAATGGCGGACGATGCTTGGAAGCCGCACGTGGGCGGTATCCGAGAGCCGCTGCATGAGTTCGCGCAGCGCCGGTGGCGGCGCGCCGTGCGTCAGCCCGGCGTTGAGGGCGGCCAAGGCGACCGCGACTTCCTCGGCCTCCTCGGCCGGCATCTGGTCGCGTTCGTTCGCGAGCAACCGGCGGATGTGGCGATGGAGGTCGACGCCGTCCCGGGCGGTTCGGGAGGCGAACCAGTTCCAAATGCCGCGCAGGACGCTCACCACCAGACGAGTCCGAACCGGCTGGTGAAGGGCCAGAACACCAGCAGCGCCTTCCCGACCACCTTCTCCCGGGGAAAATCGCCCCAGGCGCGTCCGTCGTGGCTATTCAACGTGTTATCGCCGAAGCCCAGGTAATGATCCGGCCGGACGATGAACACCGAGTCGCCGTTGGGAAAGAGCGGCGCGATGGATCGGCCGAGCGTCTCGATGGCGATCCGGTCGTTGACGTGTCCCGAGTAGGCGCTCTCCTTGGGCGGCCCCGCGAACGAGTAAACGAACTCGAAGTGACGCATCGTGTGGTCGAGGCGTTGGCCATCGACGACCACGTGCCGGTCATCTCCGATTTGGACCCGCTCGCCGCCCATGGCGATGAGGCGTTTGATGTAGTGCGTATTGGGGTTCAGGCCGGGGATGCCGCTCGAGGTGAACACGATGACCTCCCCGCGGCGGGGCCGGCGGAAGTTGTAGGTGAAACGGTCGACGAACAGCCGGTCGCCGCTCGAGACCTTCAGCCGGAACACGGTCTGTCCGGCCTCGAACGGTTGCCCCGGCCGGACGCCGCAGTCCTTGAGCAGCGTCTCCGGCGGCCAGTAGAACGTGTACGTGTCCTTGCCGATGCGGAACCGCTGGCGTTTGACGAAGCGGAAGGTCGTTTCGACCTCGCTGACCCGGAGCTGGCCGCTGTCCTTGGTCACCCACTCGTGGTAGTCGATGCCCCGGAACCAATCCCGGACCTTGCCCCATGCGGACGGGATGGTCCCCTGCCCTTCCCCGGCCGGCAGCGGTGTCACCACGTTGCCGTACAAGGTCGGCTGGGCCGATCCCGACGGGATTTTCATCGGCTGCACGAAGAAGGTGAAGATCGCGAGGATCAGGACGCCACTGACGAGGAACTCCTTGATATTCTCTCGGGTGCTGGCGTTGGGATAGGGTTTCAGCCACTTGGCGGCGCACTCCTCGAGGCGGCTCATGGCCTGACGGACGCCGGCGCGATCCCGGGTCTGCGGCAGCTCCTTCTGGAACGCCTCGAGGCCGGCGCGGACCTCGTCGATCGCTTTCGGGGAGAGCTCATCCCGCTGCGATTGGAGGATGATCCAGACCTGCTTGCGGAGCTCGACCGCGTGGCGCACGGTCCGGGAGAGGAACCATCGGAGGATCATGGGGGTGCGAGTTGGCGATGCTGGCCGGGGTCAGGCCTTGAGGACCTCGATGAACGCCTGTTGCGGGATGTTGACCTGTCCGATCGCTTTCATGCGTTTCTTGCCTTCCTTCTGCTTCTCGAGGAGCTTGCGTTTGCGGCTGATGTCGCCTCCGTAGCACTTGGCGGTCACGTCTTTGCGGTAGGAGCTGACCGTTTCGCGGGCGATGATCTTGCCGCCGATGGCCGCCTGGATGGCGATGGCGAACTGCTGCCGGGGGATGACCTCCTTGAGCTTCGCGGCCAGGGCGCGGCCGCGGGCTTCCGCCTTGGCCCGGTGCACGATGCACGAGAAGGCGTCGACCGGCTCGCCGTTGACGAGCATGTCGAGCTTCACCATGTCCGAGGCCTGGTACCCGCCGTGCTCGTAGTCCATCGAGCCGTAGCCTCGCGTCAGGCTCTTGATCCGGTCGTGGAAGTCGATGAGGATCTCATTCAGCGGCAGCACACAGGTCAGCATCACCCGCCGGGTATCGAGCGTCTCCGTCTGGTCCAGGATGCCTCGCTTCTCGGACACCAAGGCCATCATGTCGCCAATGTACTCGTTAGGACACAGGATGAAGGCGTGGACGGTCGGTTCCTGGATCTCCTCGATGCTGTGCGCCTCGGGCAGGAACGCCGGGTTGTCCACTTCCTTCAACTCGCCGCCCGCCAGTCGGACGCGATACACCACGCTCGGGTAGGTGGCGATGATGTCCATGTTGTACTCGCGCCGGAGGCGCTCCTGGACGATCTCCATGTGGAGGAGGCCGAGGAACCCGCAGCGGAAGCCGAAGCCGAGCGCGACCGAGCTCTCGGATTGATAGACGAAGGCGGAATCGTTGAGCTGCAGCTTGGCGAGATTGGTCTTCAGATGCTCGTAGTCCGCGGTGTTGATCGGGTAGATCCCGCTGTAGACCATCGGGTGGATCTCCTGGAACCCGGGAAGGGCCGGCGACGGCGTCCGGGCGTCGGTGAAGGTGTCTCCCATCTTCACCTCCTTCGGGCTCTTGATATTGGCGGTGATGTAGCCCGTCTCGCCGACCTCCAATTGCGGCCGCACATAGGGCCGGGGATTGAAGCTGCCCACCTCCTTGATCTCGTAGGAGCGGCCCGTGTGCAGCAGTTTGACCTGGGCCCCCGCGCGCGCCTGCCCGTTAAAGATCCGGACGTGGGTGACCACGCCCTTGTAGGTGTCGAAGTAGGAATCGAAACACAGGGCCTGCAGCGACGCCGCCCCGGTCGGGCGCGGCGCCGGGATCCGGGCGACGATCGCCTCCAGAATCTCATCGATCCCGATCCCCTCCTTGGCGCTGGCCGGAATCGCGGTGTCGCCGGGGATGGCGAGGATTTCCTCGAGCTGAGACCGCGTCTGGGCGACGTCGGCGTGGGGCAGGTCGATCTTATTGATGACGGGAATGATGGTGAGGTTCTGCTTCATCGCCAGGTGGACATTGGCGACGGTTTGCGCCTCGACCCCCTGGGCGGCATCCACGATCAGCAAGGCCCCCTCGCACGCGGAGAGACTGCGGGAAACCTCGTAGGAAAAATCCACATGCCCCGGCGTGTCGATCAGGTTCAACTCGTAGGTCTCCCCGTTCTTCGCCTGGTAGAGCATCGTCACCGGGTGCGCCTTGATGGTAATCCCGCGCTCCCGCTCGAGGTCCATCGAGTCGAGCAACTGCTCCTGCATGTCCCGATCCGAGATCGTGCCCGTGCGGTGCAGAAGCCGATCCGAAAGCGTCGTCTTCCCATGGTCGATATGGGCAATAATGCTGAAATTCCTGATATGTGCGGTGTCCATCGCGCCTCGTAGCCCGGGGCCGAATGCCATGGAACCCCGGACGCGCCCGACTTTAGCGCCGTCCGGGCTGCGGGAAAAGGAGAAACGGGAAGGGGGCGGGACGTCAGTGCGTCAGTGCGTCAGTGCGGCGGTGCGTCAGTGCGCCGCCCGCGCCACGGCCCCTCGTCCCGCGCGATAGCGTTTTGGCTTGTCGCGCCGAAGCCTTGCCGAAGGCGGAAGTGCACCAACCCTCCTGCGCTTTTTCAGGACCCGATCACGAGCCACCAGGCGCGGAACCGGCGTTCGAGCGGGTTCTTGAGCTTCTTGCACTCGCAGTCGCCGATCAGGCGTGTGCCGTCGTCGCTGAGCAACATCAGTCGGTCGCCGTCGGCACCGGGCAGCGCCACGAGGGCTTCGGGGGTGGATTCAGGCGGCATGACGACCGACATGAATTGCGCGTCAGCACCCGGTCCGGCCCAGGAGTAGAGCCGATGCGATCCGCCCCCTTGGGCGCTTCCCGCCAGGATCAGGTAGTGGTGTCCGATCCAGACCAGATCCCGGATGCCGAGTCCCCCCAGGTCGAGCAACAGCGGTTCGCCCAGCCGGGCGGACCCGCCGGAAGGCAACTCGCTGGGATTCAGCAGGGGCACGACGAGGGCCTGCTTCTGAGGGATGGGATTACGGAACCCGATAAGGAGCCCGCCGGTGGCGGTTGCCGCCAGTCCTTCGATGTTGAGGCCCCCTTTGTCCTTGGGTCGTTTCTCGGCGGCGCGGTCGAGTCGGAACCGTGACAGGGCCGGCGACCCGATGAGATCGGCGAGCAGCGTGACGTACGGACTCCCGTCCACCTCGACCACGACTCGTCCCCCCACCGTCGACGTGCGGGTGGCGAACAGGCGTCCGCGGTTGGGGCGCTCCTTGCCCTTGGCGTTGCGACCGTGGGATGTGATCCAAAAAACACGATCGCCAACCGTCGCGCAGGCTTCGATGTCCGTTTCCGGGCTCCGGCCTGTCAACTCGAGCCCGGGCCCGAGATCATACGACGCGATCGGGGGTCCTGGGTTACGGGGGTCGTACAGGCGAAGGACGTTATCTTCGTCGCTGGCGACCAGCATCGACCCGCCGGGGACCGCGATCGCCGCCGATGCGTCGCAAAGACCCCGGTACTCTCCCGCGTCCGCGGTCGCCGAATCCGCCGCGTGCAGCGTCGCGCCGAGGAGGAGCATCGCGAGCGCCGATGCCAGACGACGGACGGACCCCGAGGGGCTGTTCCCAGTGCGTGCTGGGATTGCCTTGGAACAGTGGCGATTCAAAACACCAAAACCCGAGCTGCAATCCCGCCGGCGGCGGAACTGCGGCTCGGCATGTCGTCAGGGTGTCGTTGCCGGCAGAGGTCGGCAACCGCCCCGGCACGTTTACTTGTTGTCGGCGGACTGTTTCTTCGCGGCTTTCTTCGCGGCGTTCTCCGCCTTGACTTCCTTCTTGGCCGCCTTGACTTCCTTCTTGGTCGTCTTGGCCGACTTGCCGGTCACGGGGCACGGGCCGCAACTCTGCTTCTCCTTGCAGCAACTCGCGCCCTGCGCGGGGCAACCTCCCGCCTTCTTGGCGGTGTCATCCCCGGCCAGCGTCGTCGGCAACAACACGATCCCTGCCACAGCAATCAGAGCAATGAGCTTTTTCATGGTGCGGATAAATAGCCTCACTTCGGCGGGTGCGCAAGTGCGGAGAGCGACTATTTCAGGGGAAAGCGCCGGGGGGCCGGCGCACTTCCGCCTTCGCCCAGACTTCGGCCTTCCTCGAAGGACTGAGTCGCCAGGCTACGGCGGGACAGGCCAAGACGCTATCGCGCGGATCGAGGGCCGTGGCGCGGGCGCGAGCTTTTGGAGTGCGGCTGCCCTCTGCCGCTTTGGCACCTGGCGACCGGGCGAGGGAACCCGGCGCGCCAGTCCCTCGGCGCGCCGGTTTCTTCACTCCTCACCCTTCACTCCTCACTCTTACGAACTACCGTTCCCCCGGCGCGGTGCGCGTGGCGTCGGCCCAGAGTTTTTCGATGCGCGCCCGGACGGCGGGGTCCATGCGGACCAGCGGCGGCCAGGCGCGGGGGAACCCTTCGCCGGGCAGCTTGCGGGTGGCGTCGAAGCCGAGCTTGGTGCCGATACCCGGAACGGCCATGGCATGATCCAGGACGTCCGCCGGACCGCGGGTGAACACGGCATCGCGCTGGGGATCGGTGTTGGCGCACCAGTGGAACAGGACCTCCTCGAGATTATGGACATCGACGTCGTCGTCCACGACCACGATGTACTTGGTGAACATCATCTGGCCCATGCCCCAGAGGCCGTGCATGAGCTTGTAGGCCTGCATCGGATACGACTTGCGGATGCTCACGAACAGGAGGTTGTGCATGACGCCGGCGGCGGGCAGGGCGAGATCGACAATCTCGGGGAAGGTCATGCGCAGCACTGGCAGGAAGAGCTTGACGGAGGCGCTGCCGATGTAGAAGTCCTCCATCGGCGGGACACCGACGATGGTGGCGGGGTACACGGCGTCGCGCCGGCGGGTGATGGCGGTCACGTGGAACACCGGGTAGGGCTCGGGGAGGGTGTAGAACCCGGTGTGATCGCCGAAGGGCCCCTCGTCCCGAAGCGGTTCCGTCGGGTCAATGTACCCCTCGATCACCACGTCCGCCTGCGCGGGCACCTCGAGATCGACCGTCAGGCAGCGCACGAGCTCGACGGATTCCCGCCGCAGGTAACCGGCCAGCAGAAACTCGTCGATGCCGTCCGGCAACGGCGCTGTTGCGGCGAACGTCAGCGCCGGATCGCCGCCCAGGAAGATCGCCACCGGCATTCGTGTTCCCGTCTCGTAGTAGCGTCGTCCATGGCGGGCGCCGACCTTTTGGACCTGCCAGTGCATGCCGGTGGTTGTCTCGTCATACACCTGGACGCGGTACATGCCCACGTTGCGCGCGCCGGTATCGGGGTCGCGTGTCACCACGCAGGGCAGGGTCAGAAAGCGTCCGCCGTCGCCGGGCCAGCACTGCAGAATGGGCAGGTCGCCGAGTGTCGGCAGCACCCTGCCGGGGGCTTGATCCCGCACCGGCGGAGCGGACGGCCACGGATGCCGACGCGCGGGTGCCTGCGGGTAGCGTTGCTGCACTTCCTGGCATGGAGCCGAGGCGACAACGCGCGGCCGGGCGTGCCGGAGGTCGAGGGCGGTGCCCAGGAGCCGGATGGCGTCCCGCCACGTCAACGGCGGTTTCGCCTGGACCAGTCCCGCCAGGGCCGCCGCTGCGGCATCGACGGATTCCGCACCGAGACAGAGGGCCATCCGCTTCCACGAGCCGAGCGTGTTGATGGCGACCGGCACGGCGCCGGCCTTGCCGTTGACCGTCGGGTGCTCAACCAGCAGCGCTTTGCCGCCTCCCGGCGCTTTCATCTGGCGATCCGCCAGCGCCGTGATCTCGAGTTCGGTTGCCACCGGCGGTTTGACGCGGACGAGCTCCCCTGCCCGTTCGAGCAGCGCCACAAACTCAGCAAACGACGCGAAGGCCATAGAGTCCTCGACTGGTGAAAGTCGATGCGATTAGGTCAAGTTTGGGTCTCTGCGGTTCCAGGCCTCCCCTTCCTCCGTCGAGGACTCTCGATGAGCGAGGCGCGGAGGCAGGTTGCCCCGCTGCCCCCCACGGTTCCATTGGACTGCATGTTTCATCGGTCTGAGGCGCGCCTCGCTAGAGTCCTCGATCCATCGCCTCGTTCCACAGCGAGCGCCAGTAGCGCTGGTCTGCGGCGAAGACGTCGAGCGGATCGCGGTCAAGATCGAACGCGGCCGGCAGAACGCCGTACCGCTTCAGCTCGCGCACGTATTGGGGGTTGGCCCGGAACTGCGGCGTGCCGAACAACCGGCCCTGTTCGAGGTCGCGCTGGGCGCGTCGCAGTCCGGCCAACAGCTTCTGGTAATCGGCATCGTTGGTATCGGCAAACACCGTGCCGCAGGCGCCCCATCCTCCGGCCTCGACTGCGAGTGGGCCCAGCAGGAGCGGCGAGAACTCGGGCCGGCTGAAATTCAGCAGCACATTGATGCTGAACCGGGCCACGGGATCGTCCTCGAAGACGATGCGTTCGTACACTGCCACGGGCCGGCCCAGGCGTTTCCGGTCGGCGCGACGCGCCTCTGCGTTAAAGGGGAGCCTAAGGCTTTCGAGGTTGCTTTCGTGGACTTTGTTGTGGCAGCCGAAGCAGCGGCGGCCCAGCACCTCGCCCTGCTCCTGAAAGACGCGGGCGGTGGCCATGCCGGCCGTCTGCTGGCCTGCCTGGTTGCGCAGGGCGCCATAGCTGCCGGCATACGCCGCGGCGCTCTCGATCCAAAGCCAGACGGTTCGCCACTCCTCGGGGCTGACCTTCACGTCGTGGTGGCCGCCGCGGATCTTCTCGAGCATCGGGCTGGCGGCACTGCCGATCGAACGGGGCGGCTGGTTGCCCAGGCCGTTCCGGCCGTCGGCCACCTGCCGGTGCGCAAACAGATGAAAGTAGCTGTGCGACCACTGGGGGCCCACGTCTCCCGCCAGAGCCACGCCGCCGGAACGCTCCGGGTAGTCGTGGCACTCGACGCAATGCCGATCCAGGATCGGCTGGATGTCCCGGCGAAAGTCCAGGACATCCGGGTACCCGGCAAAACGCTCGATCCGGCTTGGGGCCCGTCGCGTGGCTTGCAGGGTGGTCCGGCGCACATCATGAGGGGTCAGCGCCCGGTCTTCATGGCAGCCAACGCAGCTCGTGGTCTCGCCCGGCATCACCGAAGTGAAGCTCTGCATCCGCTTCACCGAGCGGTCCTCGGCGTCCAGCGCCACGAAGAAAAACTGGCGTCCTGCCGGCAATTCGAAGAAGGCGGAGCCATCTTCCTCGACCGGCACAGTTCCCACCACCCGTTCGAGGGTGAAGGTGCCCAGCCATGAAGTCAGGTCGGGGCCGCCGCTGAAGTTCACCGGCTTGGGCAGGCATTCGAGCACCAGCAGCTTCCGGATGTCACCCCGCCGGACGCCGTCCATGTGCCGACCGGTGTACACATCTGCCAGCAGCAGTGTGCCTGTAGCGGAGGCCGGGGCGGTCCGACGCGGGATCACTCGCTCGCGCGGACGGGCGGTCAGCGGCCGGGGTTCGTGGAGTTCACCCGCGCCCGGGTGGGTATACACGGGCTGCACCCGGCCGTCGCGGGCGATCAGGACGATCTGGTTGCCGCGCGCGGCAAGGACGTAGCCGCCCGCCAATGGGAACGGATCGCGCACCAGGGCCCCCTGGTGCAGCGCGCGGGCCGAGGCCGGCGCGTCGGGCCCGGCGTCCGGGGTGACCACGGTGGCGATGCCTGCGTGTTCATTGACTCCGTGGCCTGGGGAGAACGACGCGATGACCTCGCTGGTGCCCGGAATCGGTTTGGCGTCGATCATCACGATGTTCGGCCGCTGGTTGCCATAATAGACCATGGCGCCGGTGCCGTCCGGGTTCATGGTCCAGAGATGATGAAACTCGACCTGGCTGCGGTCCACGTACTCCCAGCGCGTGTACAGGATCCGGCCATCGGGCATCACCCAGGGGGTGTTGTCGTGCTCGGTGTTTGCCGACACCGCCTCGATGCCGTCTCCCGAGGGATTGCAGCGGTACATCACGCCCACCTGGGTCATCCAGCAGTTGACCCAGCGGCGACATCGGGTCGACACAAAGAGCAGATCGTCATCCGGCAGGTAGACCGCTTCATAATCGTCGTAGGGTCCGTCGGTGATCTGCCGCAAACCGGTGCCGTCCGACAGGACTTCGTACAAGTGGAAGAAGTCATCCCCGGGGCGCCTGGCCGAGAACAGCACGCGCCGGCCGTCATAATGGACGCACGGATCCCGCACGGTGCCGCCGGCGAAGTCCGCGAGCACCCGCACCGTGCCGTCGCGCGGATCCCAGACTTCGAGCCTGCCGACATCCGGCTTCCCGTTCCCGGCGTAGGCCTTCGAGTTCGCGTCGTCGCAGTAGTAACCGATGTTCGCGTACCAGTGGGGGTCGTCGTACTTCAACCGGGCGCAGAAGACGATTCCCGGGACGCCCGCAAACGGCCCTTGCAGGAGATCGGCGGGGAGCGGTTCCTGTGCGGCGGAACCGCAGGTATCTCCCTGGAGGAGCAGGAGGATCGGGATCCAGTGTTTCATGGGATGACGGCGCGGTAGAAGCGTCCGCCGGGGGGCAGCGGGCCCGGGTCCGCCCATTGGATCACCCCCGTCGAGTTGACGAGGTTGGTCAGGGGTACCCAGGAGCTGAGGTCTGGCGAGACCTCGACGGCGTTGGTGAACCCCGGTTCCCCTTCAAGGCGCAGACGGACCGTGTGCTCGGGGCTGACGTTGACGGCGGTGAAGCGTGTTGGTTCCGGCGGCGTCTCGGTCAGCGCGCAGTCGTCGACGCCGTACAAATGCCACTGGCCGCCATTGCCTTTCATCTGGACAAAGACGGTCACTGCCGGGGCGCGCGCGGTGGCGCGAAGAGCCACATTGGCATAACGCAAGTGACTGTAGAACCGAGGGGTCCACTGCACCGTCGAGGCCGTCGGGCTGGTGCCTCCGGTGGGATCGATCCCGAGTCGGACGTGGCTCAACCGGCCCGCATTATCCCAAACGTCGTACTTCCATTGGTCGTTTTCGCGGTACCACGTCGTCACCCAGGCGCTGAAGGTGTAGGCGCGGCCTGATCGCACCGTGACTTTCTGGTACACCGCGGCATCGGACGTCGTGCCGTTCACAGCGCCTTCCAGGAGCCAGGCGCCCTCCCGGGGCGGCAGCCCCCAGAACCAGGTGCCATCCGACACCTTGATGTCCAGGCCGCCTATCCGACTCCAGCCCGTGAGCGATCGAGGGCTCGGCCCGCTCCCCTCCTCGAACCCCGGGTTGCGGAGCAGGTTCGGGAGAACCGTCCGGGTGCAGATCACGAAATCGCGCGAGACCGCCGGGCGCCGGTCCGGGGCCTCGGCCGTCACCTGGTAATGGTGCAGCGTGTGCGGGCGCAGGCCGGACAGGGTGACCGCGTGCTCTGTGGTCTCGGCCATTTCGCGCACCTCACCGGTGTAGGGTGGATGGCCCGCGGCGTAGGCGATCCGGCCGATCGACGGCACGTCGGTCCTCCAGCGCACCGTGAGCTGATCCGAGCTCCGATCGGCATCAGCGACCGCGGGTTCCGTCGTGAACCGGACCGGGAGCCGCGTGGCGCTTCCCGGCTCCGCCTCTTCGAGGATCGTTCCCGCAAGATCGGTTCCCGCCACCTCGACGCCGTCGCGACAGGCCGCGCCAAACGGGAACGGATTCCCCGTATTGACATAGACCTCGTTAAAAGTGCCGCCCCCCACGCGTGTCACCTCGAGATAATAGAGGCTGCCGGGCTCCAGCGGACATTCGCCGGGCGTCCACGTCACGATCATCTCCGGGTCGGCGGAGCGCCTCGCTGGTCGCCCGCGCTTGGCGGGACCGATCGCCGTTCCTCCCGGTCCGCCCTCGTAGAGCCGGACCTCGAACACGGGCCCTGCGGGATCGGCCAGCCAGAAGGCGGCGCTCACCAGGTTGACGCCGCGCGCCACGAAGGTCTGTCCGGCCCGGGTGATCCCGCTGAACTTCCCTCCGCTCTGGCGGGCAAAGAGATTCGTCAGGAGCCCGTCATCGTCCGCCATCACCACCACGCCCAGGTCCCGTTCCGGGTCCGCCGTCACACCCTGCGCACCCCCGACATGCAGGCAACCGCCCGGCATCGGGTCCGAATAGTCCGGACGCGGGTCCATCTGGGAGAGCACGCCGCCGATGCCGGGCGAGGACGTCCGGACCCGGAGGTAATAGGTGCGTCCGGCCTGGGTGGGCATGTCGCCGTAGCCGTAGATGGGCCGATGATCCCCTGCCCCGCTGAACGAGCGTTCGACGCCCACCTGCGCGCCGCCGGGGCCATTCTCGTGCACGGTGACCCGGTAGGTTGTCGCGTGCGGACACCGGAGCATGATCATCGTGATCGGTCCGGTGGCGACAAACGTCTGTCCGAATTCGTAATAGCCCGTCTCGTCCCAGAACACCGGGTAACCCCACATCGTGGCGTGCAACCGGAGGTCCACCGCCGCGCTCGTGCCTGCCGCCGGCACGGCGACGCCGAAGGCGAACGCGGACCGCCACCAGACATCCCAGGACGCCACGGTGTACGTTCCCGCCGCCAGGGACGGCATGCTGAACTGCCCATACACGTCCGTCGCCGCCGATCCGCCCGTGCTGGAAAGCCCTGTGCCATTGGCATTCACGGCGTACTCATAATAGCCGACCCCGAACGGCTGCCCTTGTCTCTGGGCATACCAGTTGGGGTCCCGGAGCACGCCGGTCAGTGTGCCGGCCTGCCCCAGCCCGCCGGCGACGGCGATGGCTAGGCAGGTCAGGGCGACAGCGAGATAGGAGCCGTCACACGTCCGCTTTCCATCAGACCCTGCATCAGGTGCTGTGTGTTGCATCGGCGACCTCTTTCCGGGCACCAAGGCCCATCGGGGCAGACTGCCGCTCTTCGTTTGCCCTTTCGACGTGCCGGCGTCAACTCTGCAGCGAGGCGTCGGGTAGGGCGCGCTGACCCCAGCACGCCGCAGCGGAGTCGGTTCGCAGACTTACTCTTGGCCGCGGGCGCTGACCGCGCCGGGTGCAGCGGGGTGCCCTCCTCGGTCCTCTGTCCTCGCGGCGCGCTCGAGGTCCGTTGGGGCGCGACGAACATGCTCGTATTTGCGAATTGGACCACTAAGCTCCTGCCGGATGAGCGAGGGTTTCTTTACGGATGTGGCGAGCTGCATCATCGCCGCATGGGGGCTGGGGCTGATTGCACGGTGGCTGCGGCAACCGCCGTTGCTGGCCTACCTCCTGGCCGGGGTTGTGCTGGGCCCGGTCGGGTCCACCTGGATCGAGGATTCGCACTCGGTCGAGGCCGTGGCCGAGATCGGTTTAGTGCTGCTGCTGTTCATGATCGGCCTCGAGATCGATCTCAAGCGCATGCTCAAGGCGGGCCGTGTCATCTCCCTGACTGCGGCGGCGCAGATCCTGGGCGGGGCGCTGCTCGGCGCGGTTCTGTTCCGCTTTCTGCCGCTGCCGGGCAACACGGGGAACCTGAGCGCCCTGTACCTCGCGGTGGTCACGGTGCTGAGCAGCACGGTGATCGTCGTCAAGGCGCTCTACGACAAGCGGGAGCTGGATACGCTGTCGGGGCGCCTCACGGTGGGGGTGCTGGTCCTCCAGGACCTGTTCGCCATCCTGTTCCTGGCCGTCCAGCCGAATCTCACGTCGCCGTCGGTGACCCAGGTGGCGCTGTCCCTGTTTAAAGTCGTCGAGCTGATGGGCGTGGCCTACGTTGCCAGCCGGTTTGTCCTCCCTGCCCTCTTCCGCAGCGTGGCCAAGCTCCCGGAACTCGTGCTCGTTGGATCGCTCGCGTGGTGTTTCCTGCTGGCCAGCCTCGCGTATCTCCTGGGCCTTTCGTTCGAGATGGGAGCGCTGATCGCCGGGGTAGGCGTCTCGACGTTCCCCTACACGCTGGATGTCGTGGCCAAGGTGACGAGTCTCCGCGATTTCTTCGTGACGCTGTTCTTCGTGGCGCTGGGGGCCACGATCCCCGCCCCCACGGGCACGGCGCTGGGCGGCGCCTTGGTTCTCTGCCTCGTGGTCTGGGTGACGCGGTTCATCACGGTGTTCATTCCCCTCCATGGTCTTGGCCAGGGCCACCGCGCCAGCCTGGTGCCCGTGATCAACCTGAGCCAGATCAGCGAGCTCTCGCTCGTTATTCTCGCCCTGGGCGCCAAGCGGGGTCATGTGGGGCCCGAACTGATGGCGATGGCCAGCTATGCTTTTGTCCTGCTGGCCATCACCTCCACCTATACCATCCTGAGCAGCCACAACCTGGTCCGGCGTCTCAGTCCCTGGCTCAGCCGACTGGGATTCGCCGAGGTCCGCGATACCCCGGACGCGTCGGAGGCGCAGCGGCCGCACCCGCGGATTTTCTTTCTCGGCTTTTTCACGGTCGCCAGCTCCCTGCTCGAGGACCTGCGAAGGACACGGCCGCAACTGGTTGCCGAGTGCGCGGTCGTCGACTTCAACCCGGAGGCACACCGGCGTCTCCTGGAGATGGGTCTCCAGGCTCATTACGGCGACATCACCTCGCGGGATACGCTCTTGCATGCCGGCATCGCCCACGCTCGCCTCATCCTCTGCACGCTGCCCGACGGCGTCCTGCGCGGCGGATCGGTCATCACCCTCACCCGCCAGGTCCGGGAACTCAATCCCGAGGCCCAAATCGTGGTCCTGTCGGATTCGCTTGCCAGCGTCGACGCCCTTTACGCCGCCGGCGCCAGCTACGTGAGCCTCCCCCGTCTGACCGAGGCCGCCCGACTCGTCGAGGTCGTCAGCGCCGCCCTCGAGGACCGGCTCGACGCCCTCCGCGGGCCCCAGACATGCCAACTCCAGGACCGACGGGAGATCATCGCTTGATGCACCCGATTCCGCGCAGGCACCCGTCGATGCCCGGTCTCTCGCTGGCGGCCTTGCTGCTCGCCGTGTCGGGCTCGAGTCCAGTGGGGTGTTCCTCAGATTCAGCCGGCTCGCCGGCGCCCAGCCTCGAGTTGATCGCCACGTCCGAACCCGGTTGGCCCCAGTGGCGGGGCCCTCGCCGGGACGGCATCTGCGCGGAGACGGGTCTTCGAGCCCCATGGCCGGCCGAGGGCCCGCCGCGGCTGTGGAGGGCCGAGGGCATGGGCCGCGGCTACTCGTCGCCCGTGTTCGGCCGAGGGCGTCTGTACGTGACTGGCGACGTCGGCGACGCCCTCGTCGTGGCGGCCATGGACCTCGAAGGCAACCGGGTCTGGGCCACACCCAACGGGTCCGCCTGGACCGGTTCCTACCCCGGAGCCCGCGCCTGCGCCGCCTACGACAGCGGCCGGCTCTTCCATCTCAACGCGCACGGCCGCGTTGCCGCCTTTGACGCCGCTACGGGCCGCGAGCTTTGGGCCGTTGACATCTTCGAGCGGTTTGGCGGCAGGAACCTCACGTGGGCGCTGGGCGAATGCCTGCTCGTCGACGGCCCGCGCGTCTGGGTGACTGTCGGCGGCACGGAAGCGCTGCTGGTCGCCCTGGACGTTCAGACCGGCGAGACCGTGATGCAGAGCGCCCCGCTGCGGCTTCGCCCGGACGGCACCGCTGCGGCCGACGCGGACACGAACGTCGCTGGACTGAAGGTGGACAATGCGAGCTATGCCTCCCCCATTCTGCTCCGCATGGCGGAGCGCCGTCTGCTGGTCGGTTGCGCCACCCGCCATGTCTTCGGTGCCGACGCCGACACCGGCGCCTTGCTCTGGACCCAACCCCTGCGCACGCGGTACTCGGTCATCGCCGCCACGCCGGTCCTGGTCGACAACGCCGTCTTCGTTACCGCGCCCGACACAACCGAGGGCGGTCTCTTCCGGATCCACTCGGGTCCGGAGGCCCCGGGCGTGCGGGTGGAGCGGCTTTGGACCACGGAACTCGACACCTGCCACGGCGGGATCCTGCGGGTCGGCGATGCCCTCTATGGCGCCTGGTACCGCAATCGGAAAGGGTGGGCCTGCCTGGACGCGAAGACGGGCGCGATCCGCTACGAGACCGATGCGCTCGCCAAGGGCTCGGTTCTCTATGCCGACGGCCATCTCTATTGCCTGGGCGAGGACGGCGAGATGGCGCTGGTCAAACCCACGCCGTCGGCTTTCGAGTTTGTCAGCCGCTTCCGCCTCGTCCCGCGACGGGTGAGCGACGCCTGGGCGCACCCGGTGATTCTCGACAAGCGTCTCTACCTGCGCTACCATGAGCACCTGGAGTGTTACGACCTGCGGCCGGCCGGATCCGGTCCGGCTCAGGGCAGTTCGAAGCGATAGCCCACGTCGCGGATGGTCTTGACACCTCCTGTCCCCGGGCGTAGGCATCCGGTGTCGCGCTGACCGCTGACTGAATGGATACCTCCTATGGAAGTGGATGATGTGTTACCGCCAGCTTTGATTCGAAGCCAATCCGGCGCGAGCCGGCGGTTGTGCCGATGGGCGACGCGTGGCGGGCCGATGGCGTTCACGCTCATTGAGCTGCTGGTGGTCATCGCCATCATCGCCATCCTGGCGGGACTGCTCCTGCCCGCGCTCAGCCGTGCGAAGGCGAAGGGCCAGCGCACCGCCTGCATGAACAACCTGCGCCAGATGGGCATTGGCATGACCATGTATGGCCACGACGATTCGCAGGGTTATCTCTCCGGAACGTATGACGATGCCGACGATGATCTGACCTGGCTTTTCCCGGAGTACATCCCGTCGTCCGTTGGGCGATCGGTGTTCATTTGCCCCGCCACGCAGAACTTCATTGCCACCAACCAGGTCCGGCATCCCCAGAACGGACGGTTGGTGCTGCGGGACATGCTGGTCCAGGCGCAGCGACGATCCGGGACGAGCAACCAATTGGTGGGCGTCAGCTACGAGATCTTCGGCTTCATGAACAACGACGGGAACACCGCCCAAAGCCATTTGTATTTTGGGAAATGGGTGTCCGTGGGGGGCATCAAGAAGTCCGAGCGATCCGTCGGGAACTACATCCACAAGAACTCCCTGTACGGTCTCAAGGGGCAACCGGTCAGCGCCAGCCAGATCTGGCTCATCATGGACGGCGACCGCCAAGGCCCCGGCCTCGCCCGAAACAACCGTCCCGACAAATGCGACAACCACAGCGACGAAGGCGGCAACATCCTCATGTGCGACGCCCACGTCGAGTGGGTCCGGGGCGGCAAGAACTACGACATCAAGTACGAGATCGCCCAGGACGAGAATTGGTCCGGGTACTCGAATTAATCACAGGTATTCCGCCGGGAACTTCCAGGGGGACCGGTAGATCGGACGGGCGCTCTCGGCCGCTTGGGGATCGTCGAGGATGGCCCCGGTTGCGGGATCCAGGCGCAGGGCGCGACCGAGGCGCATGGAGAGGTTGGCCACGGTGAGGGCGAGGTCGATCCGGTAGTGGTAATTGACGCTGCAGCTTGGCTGGCGTCGCGACTTGATGCAATCCAACCATTCGCGTTCATGCCCGGGAGACGGCGGGATGTCGCTGGCGGGCGGCGCCGTGTCCTTCAACATCGGGCCTTCGGGGACGACTTCGCAGCGGTTGTAATCGGCAATCAACGTGCCGTTGAGTCCATGGAAGTAGATGCCGAGCCGGCGCGCGGGGGTGCCCCGGCCGAAATCGAAGGCGAAGCTGTTGCACAGGCTCATCATCCAGGTCATCGTCGTCTCGGGGTATTCCCAAATGACCTCCTGGATGTCCGGTGCGTCGCCGTCGCCTTTCACGACGAAACGTCCGCCCCTCGAGTACGTGCGCACCGGGAGCCCCAGGTCGAGCGCCCAAATGGGCAAGTCAATGATGTGCGGCGCCATGCCCGGCGTCCACCCGCCGGAGTAGTCCATGAAGGAACAATGGTGATAGGAATCGGCAAACAGCAGGGCATTGAAGGGAACGGCCGGGGCCGGGCCGCACCAGCGGTCCCAATCCAGGTCCGCCGGGGGCGGCTGTGAAGGGGCGGTGCCGATGCCGTTGGGGCCCTGGTTCATCACGTTGAGCGTGCGGATCATCGGGATGGGCCCCAGCCGGCCGGAACGGACCCACGCCACGGCATTGCGATAGTTCTGGCCGGCGTGGATCTGGGTTCCGACCTGGCTGATGCGCTGGTGCCGGTTCACGGCGTTGCGCACCGCCAGCGTCTCCGCCGGGTAGAGCGTCATCGGCTTCTGCAGGTAGATGTCCTTGCCCGCCTTCACGGCCTCGATTGCCATGAGGGCGTGCCAGTGGGGCGGCGCGGCAATGATCACCGCATCGACATCCGCGCGGGCCAGCAATTCGCGAAAGTCAGTGTGCCCCTTCGCCGTCGCCTGGTGCCGGGCCACCGCCGCCTCCCGGCGCGCCGCGCTCACATCGCATATCGCGGTCACCACCACGTCCGGATGTGCCGCGCAATTCGCGAGATTGGCACTCCCCATGCCGTTAACGCCGATGATGCCCAGGCTGATGCGCTCGCTGGGGGCCGGCTTGTTCTCGCCGCCCAGGACGGAGGCCGGAACGACCCAGGGCGCCGCCACCGTCACTGCCGTTGCTGTGAGAAATTGCCTCCGTGTGGGGTGGCGAGTTTCAGGATTAGCAGTCGTCATGGCCATAAATAAACACTTCTCCCCAGCCGCCCACGCTGGGGGCGGCGCGGGAACCGTTCGCATTCCCCTGCGTCCGCCGCGGTCATCGCCCGCGGCTACAGACCGCGTCCGCGACGACGTCCTGGAGTCGCCCACGGCGGGGGCGGCGCGGGAACCGTTCGCGTTCCCCTGCGCCCGCCGCGGTCACCGCCCGCGGCTGCAGACCGGGTCCGCGATGAGGCTACGACCGCCACCACGCCCAGGCCGAGCAGCACCATGGGACCGGGCTCGGGTATCACGAGCACGCGGGCGCTGCCGAACTGGAGTTGACTGTCCAGCACCGTGCCGTCCCCGGCCACGAACACCTGTTCCGTGGGCCCCAGCGTCCGCAGGATCTCGAGGGTCAGGAGAAACGAGCCGGGCTTGGGGGGCGTCCACTGAAAAACGGCGAGGAGCGTTCCCGTGTAGTACTCGATCGGATTGGCGTCGAAGTCCACGGTTCCCTTGACCCCGCCCCAGCCGGCTCCGAAGTACCTGGCCGCCCCTGCGCCATTCACGCCATCGAAGTCCAGCTCCACCGGCACCTGGATCGCCAGATCGCTCAGGAAGGGTGCGTCGGCAGGGTCGTGCAGAAAGCGGATGCCAAAACTGAAGATCCCGACCGGCAACGTGGACTTGAACTCGACCGGGACGGTGACGAGCTTGCCCGGGTCGATCTCATACACCGATTGGCTGAAGCCGACGATGAAGCCTTGGCCACGCGCCATGCACGACAAGCCCAAGGTCAACAGCAAGATGCCCAGCCACGATTTCACAACGAGTGCCGTCCGAAGTGTGCGGTGCGTGTCCAACCCCCGTTTAGGGCCTTGGACCATGAAAGTCAAGCGGATGTGCGGATTTGCCTTCCGTTGGGCGGGCGGCTCCGACATCTTGGGATCCATGCCGGGTTTGATCGCCATCGTGGGCCGTCCGAACGTGGGGAAGTCAGCGCTGTTCAATCGCATCGTTGGACGGCGCATCGCCATCGTCCATGACCAGCCAGGGGTGACCCGGGACCGGATCAGTGCGGAAGCCGAATGGCGCGGCCGTCCTTTCACGCTCGTTGACACGGGCGGGATCGGCTTGTCTCAGGGGGAGAAGGCCGACAACGCGATCACGCGGGCGGCGATCGAGCAGGTGAATCTGGCGTTGGAAGCTGCCGACGTGATTCTCTGGGTGGTTGACATTCGCGAGGGGATCGTCCCGCTGGACCGGGAGGTGGCAGAACGGTTGCGCCGGTCGGGGAGGCGCGTGCTGCTCGTGGTCAACAAGGCGGACCACACGGACACGGAAGCCGGACTGTCGGAGTTCTCCGAACTGGGTTTTGAACCGGTGTTTCCCGTGTCCGCGATTCACGGGCGCGGGATCCGGCCGCTGCTGGATGCCGCAGTCCGCGGGCTGCCGGCTCCGGCCGCCGCGCCGGATCCAGCCGCTCCCGGCGCGCCGGCGGAGACTGCTCCGCTCAAGCTGGCCATCGTGGGCCGGCCCAACGTCGGCAAGTCGTCCCTGGTGAACGCGCTCACCCGATCCCAGCGGGTGATTGTCAGCCCCGTGCCGGGCACCACGCGCGACGCGGTGGATGTGCCGCTCGAGATCGAGACCGACGGCCGAAGGGAACGCTGGCTGCTCATCGATACCGCCGGGATCCGCAAGACCCGCCGGGTGTCCGATTCCATCGAGTTCTTTAGCGTCAAGCGGGCGGAAGATTCGATTGACCGCTGCGACGTCGTCGTCTTCGTCCTGGATGCGGAGTCGGGGATCCTCGAACAGGACAAGAAGATTGCGGACCGGATTGTGGCGGCGGGGAAGGGTTGCCTGCTGGTGATCAACAAGTGGGATCTCTTCCAGGAGCACGTGCAGCAGGCTCAGGCCAAAGACCGCGGCCGGACCCGGCCGTCGAGGTCGGACCCCGAAGCGCCTCCGCACTCACTGGCCGCTTTTGGCCGATGGGTCCAGGAGCGGCTGTTCTTCCTGGATTACGCGCCGGTGGTGTTCACCTCGGCGCAGACCGGCTTCAATCTGGACCGGTTGCTCGAAGCCGTCCGCTACATCGCCGCCCAACTCGGACAGCGGATCCCGACCGCGCTCCTGAACCGGACGCTCCGCGACGCGATCGAACGGCGCCAACCGGTGAGCGCCACCGGGGCGCGTTTGAAGTTCTTCTACGCGACCCAGACGCGGCATTCGCCGCCCACCTTCCTGCTCTTCGTCAACCGCGACGAACTGTTCTCGAAAGCCTACGAGAAATACCTGGCCGGCGAACTGCGCCGCGCCTTTGGCTACGAAGGGTGCCCGATTCACCTCCGGGCCCGGCCCCGACCCGGCGAGGCGCGCATCAGACCGATGAAGCATGCAGTCCAGAAGAAGCGTCGGGGGAGAGCGGGGCACCCTGCCTCCGCGCCTCGCTAGAGTCCTCGACTTGCGGAGAATGGGGGCAACAGGTCAAGTTGGGTCCCTGCCGTTCCAGACGCCCAGTCGCCGCTCCCGGGCGTAGCGTTCCGCCCGCTGCAGCCGGTACTGATCCTTCAGGGGCAAACCCCGGATTTGACCGGGCGCGAATCGGCCGTGGCCCTCGCCGAGCATGGCCTCGTTGACGTTGGTCTGGGCGGTCCGAACCAGCCCGAGGCCGGTCCGCGTCTGGGGGTTGGCCAGGGTCACTGCGATCACGACGTTGGTGCCGAGCACCCATCGGCCAAGGGCGTCGGCCGCGGCCTTGGCCTCTGTCTGCTCCTTCGGGCTGGCGTTGGGCCCGGCCCGGGGCGCTTCGACCCCGGCAAGCCCGTAGTTGAACAGCCATCCCCGATCATCGCGCACTTGCACGCTGCTCCCGGTATGAATCCTCACAACGCGTCCCGAGAGCTCTCCGATCGGTTGCCGGGCCTCCGGCGTCCGATGCCACCAGAGTCTCGCCATGTCCACCGCCGGTTCGAGGGCGGCCCGGTGCTGGAACACGAACGCCGCAACCCCGAGCCACAGGCACCAGAACAAGCCCACCAGGAGCCGGTGGAGAAACCAGAACAATCCCGTCTTCACGGCGTCCCTCCCGGATCGGGTTTCTGATCCGACGGCTGCTCCCCGCGGTCCGGCGGCTTCGCCGGCGATTCTCCGGCGTCGAAGAGCCGGATCCGCTCATTCCGCTGGAGGCCTGGGGGCGAGGAGGGCGGAACGGCCAGCGTGGGCGCATCGGGCCTGGCGGCCTTCTCGATCGACATCAGGACGAGTTGGACTTCGGGATTCGGATGGCGGGGCGGGACGACCCCGTGATCCTTCAGGATCTGATGGGCGCGGATGCACTGTCGGGTGTTGCTGAAGCGATAGACCTCGCGCGCGTAGATCCGTTCCAGCCACGATCCGGGCCGGGCATGGTCGAGGCCGGTGATGAAGGGCGCGGGCGAATCGGGGTGGCGGACGCCCTCGATGAAGCAGAGCCAGCGCACCCAGCGGATCCGGCCCCGCCGGGCGAACCAGCGGATCACCCGCATCAGGCGGCCGCCGGCTTCGGCGCAGGCGGTGTCGGTGATCACGCCGGTGAGCGGGTCGGCGAGCTTCGTCCCCAGCCAGGGGGCCCAGGCGATTGCGGCAAGGAAGCCCACCACCACGCAGTAGGCGAGCCAGAAGGCGTTCGTGAGATCGCCCGTGGCGGGGGCGGCCTCGGCGTTGCGCGCCGCCTGCATGAGGCCGTAGGCCAGTCCCACCGTCAGCACAATGCGAATCAGTGCCAGCATGACGTCATCGGTTCTGACGCAGAATCGGCGCCGGGCTGTGGAACCCGCGCAGGGTCATCTCGAGGCGGTGACGGTTGACCGCGTAGGTCAGGGCGGTCTCCCGGGTGATCACGCCGGCGGCAAGCAACTCGGTCAGGTACTGGTCGAACGAGTGCATTCCCTCGTGGACGGCGGCCTCCATGATGCCGGTCAGGAGCGTGAGATCGTTCGCCGCCACTGCGTCCTGGATCCCGCGGTTGCGCCGCATGACCTCGACGCAGGGGGTGCGCGTGCCCTGCACGTTCGGGAGCAGGCGTTGGCAGACCATCGCGTTCAGGTTGCGCGCCAGCAACCCGCTCAAACCGTCCTGTTCTCCGACGGGGTAGTGCTCCCGCAACCGCCCGATCGCCTGGGCGACCGAATCCGCATGCAGCGTGCTGAGCACGAGGTGGCCTGTCTCCGCCGCCTGCATCGCGGCGAAGATGCTCTCCCGGTCGCGGATCTCGCCCACAAAAATGACGTTGGGATCCTGCCGCATGGCATTCCGGATGCCGTCGGCAAACGACGCGGTGTCGAGCCCCACTTCCCGCTGTTCGAATTGGGCGCATCGATCGGTGAATATGTACTCGATCGGATCCTCGATCGTGATGATCCGACAGGCGCGGGTCTCGTTAAGTTCCTGAATCAGGGCGCGGACGGTTGTGCTCTTCCCCTGCCCTGCCGGGCCGGTGACCAGCACCAGGCCGCGCGGTTCGTCGACCAGGGTTCGCAATGATTCGGGCAACTGCAGGTCCCGGAGGCGGAACTGCTGGGGCGGCACGGTGCGAAAGGAGAACGACTGCCGGCCGAGTTGCTTGCTGAAATTGGCGCGGTACCGCAGCGGGCCATGGTAGAAACTCAGGTCCACCTCCCGCTCCTGTTCAATGCGCTGGCAGAGCGTGGGTGAGAAAGTCTCCTCGAAAGCCCGATACAGGCCGTCGTCGGTCGGCGCCGGGAAGGTCTCGGCAGGCACCCGCGTCAGCCGGCCCTGCACGCGCAGGGCATACGGTTTTCCGGCCTGGCCATGCAGGTCGGATGCCCCCTGCGCTTCGCACCAGGCCAGCAGCCGGCTCAAGGCCGTTCCCGGATGCACCGTCTCCGCCGGCACCCCGGTCAAATGGCGCCAGGCGCGGGCCCCCGAGGGCGTGTGCGGCGGCGAACTGTCCATGGCGTGCTCTCCCGGTTCCACGGAGATCACTGTCGCGAGGATCCAGCCAAAATGCAATCCCCCGGATTTCAGGCTTGTTTCCGGGCCGCTCTCCGAAAATCCTATTCCATGCGTTGTTCATCCTGGCTCGCCCGGTGGGGAGTGTGGTACTGCGGTTTGCTGGCGCTTTGGACTCTGCCGCTCGAACCCGCCGCGGGAGAGGCCCGTCTGCTGCGGTTCCCGGCGATCCACGGGGATCAGATTGTCTTCGGCTACGCCGGCGATCTTTACACCGTGCCCTCGACAGGCGGCGTCGCCCGCCGCCTCACCAGCGACGAGTCGAGCTACGAGATGTTCCCGCGCTTTTCCCCGGATGGCCAGTGGCTGGCGTTCAATGCGCAATACGACGGCAACACCGAGGTCTATGTCATGCCCGCCCAGGGAGGACCGCCGCGCCGCCTGACGTACACCGCCACCCTGGAACGCGATGACGTCGCGGACCGCATGGGTCCGAACAACATCGTCCTCACCTGGCGCGACGCGAACACCATCGTTTACCGCTCCCGGCGGATCCAGTGGAATGCCTGGAAGGCGAATCTCACCCTCGCGCGGCTCGACGGCGGTTCGCCCGAGGTCCTGCCTCTCCCGCGCGGCGGTTGGTGCTCCTTCTCCCCCGACGGCAAGCGCCTCGCCTACAACCGCGTCTTCCGCGAGTTTCGCACCTGGAAGCGCTACCGCGGCGGCCAGGCGGACGAGATCTGGATCCATGACTTCGAGCGAAAGACGACGGAGAAACTCACCGACAACCCCGCCCAGGACCTCTTCCCCATGTGGCACGGGGATCGGATCTACTTCGTCTCGGAGCGGGATGACAACCGGCAGGCCAATCTCTACGTCCACGACCTCAAGACCGGCCAGGTCCGACAACTCACCCGATTCACCGAGTTCGCCGTGAAGTTCCCGTCGCTCGGTCCCGACGCCATCGTGTTCGAAAACGGCGGGTTCATCCACCGGTTCGACTTCGCCACCGAACAGGCCACCCGCGTTCCAATCGAGATCCGCGAAGACTTCGCCATCGGCCGCGGTGGACTTCGCGATGTCAGCCGCAGCGTCTCGAGCTACGACATCGCCCCCGATGGCGCCCGGGCCGTGTTCGGGGCCCGGGGCGACATCTTCACCGTGCCGGCCAAGAACGGCCCGACGCGCAACCTGACCCAGACCCCTGGCGTCCACGAGCGCGGCGCGACCTGGTCGCCCGACGGCCGGTTCATTGCCTACGTCTCCGACGCGTCCGGCGAGACCGAGATCTGGATCCGGCCCCAGGATGGCAGCGGCGAACCCACCCAGCTCACCCAGAACGCCGATACCTACAAGTACCAGCCCGTCTGGTCTCCCGACTCGAAGCACCTCCTCTGGGGGGACAAGAAGAACCGCCTCCAGTGCGTCGAGGTCGAGTCCCGCACCGTCACCGTCGTCGACCAAAGCGCTGCCTGGGAAATCGTCGACTTCTGCTGGTCGCCCGACAGCCAGTGGATCGCCTACACCCGCCCCGAGGAACGACGGTTCCCCAACATCTGGATCTACTCTGTCGCTGACCGCGCCAAGACCCAGGTCACCGACGGCTGGTTCGACGTCGGCCAGCCCGAATTCAGCGCCGACGGCAAATACCTCTTCTTCGTCTCCGAACGGACCTTCAATCCCAACTACGGCCAGACCGAGTGGAACCATGTCTACGACAATATGGCCAACATCTACTTCGTAACGCTCACCAAGGACGCCAAGTCCCCCTTTGCGCCCAAGAGCGACGAGGTCAAGGTGAAGAAGGACACCCCGGCGGACACCGCCAAACCCGACGCCACGCCGCCCAAGGACCCCGCGGGTGCCCCTGATGCCAAGCCCGCCGCCGATGCCGCCAAGGGGGATCAGGCGAAGGCCGACGAGGCCAAGGCCGATGCCGCCAAGGACGACAAGAAGAAGGATGAAAAGAAGGAGGAGAAGAAGGTCGCGGTCAAGGTCGACGCGGACGGTCTCCAGGGGCGTATCGCGTCTCTGCCGCTGCCAGCCTCGACCTACGGCCAGCTCACGTCCGTCGGCGAAAAACTCTACTACGTCCGCAAGGGCAAGCTGTATGTCTACGACTTCGAGAAGGAAAAGGAGACCGAGCTCGGCGACCATGGCGGGTACCGCGTCTCCGCCGATCGCAAGAAGATGCTCGTCTCGGGAGGCGGCTACGCCATCATCGACCTGCCCACGGGCAAGATCGATACCAAGGAGAAGACCCTCAACCTCGGCGACCTGAAGGTCCAGCTCGATCGCCGGGCGGAGTGGAGTCAGATCTACGCGGAATGCTGGCGGCAAATGCGGGACTTCGTCTATGACCCGAACCTGCACGGGGTCGACTGGCCAGCGATGCGCAAGCGCTACGAACCCCTGCTCGCTCACGTCCAACATCGGGCCGACCTGACGTACGTCATCGGCGAAATGATCGGCGAGATCAACCTCGGCCACTGCTACGTGGGCGGCGGCGACATGCCCAAGGCGGAGCGCATCCCCCTCGGCCTCCTCGGGGCCACGCTGGTCCGCCATCAGCCGTCCGGATTCTACCAGATCACCAGCATCCTCCCCGGCCAGAACTGGGACAAGAAACTCCGCTCGCCCCTCACCGAGATCGGCGTGAACGTCCGACCCGGGGATTATCTCGTGGCCATCGACGGCCGGCCCACGGATGCCATGGTGGATGTCTACGCCGCGCTGGTCGGGAAGGCGGACCGGCAGGTCACGCTGCGGGTCAACAGCGAGCCCAAGGCCGAGGGGGCCCGGGATGAAGTGGTCGTGCCCATCGACGACGAGCAACCCCTCTACTACCTCAAGTGGGTGCTCGATAACATCGCCACCGTCAGCAACGCCACCGACGGCAAGGTCGGCTATGTCCACGTGCCCGACATGGGCGTGCCCGGCCTCAACGAGTTCGCCAAGTTTTACTACCCGCAGCTTCACAAGGAAGCCCTGATCGTGGATTGCCGCGCCAACGGCGGCGGCAATGTCTCCCCCATGATCATCGAGCGCCTCCGACGCGAGCCGGCCATGTGGACCATCGCCCGCAACGGCGCCGTCAATGTCGATCCCTCCGGTCAGGTCCTCGGACCCAAGATCCTGCTCCTCGACCAGTTCTCGGCCTCGGACGGCGACATCGTGGGCTATCGCTTCCGCAAGCACGGCCTCGGACCCATCATCGGTATGCGCAGCTGGGGCGGCGTCGTCGGCATCCGCGGGAGCCTGCCCCTGCTCGACGGCGGGACTCTCAACCGGCCCGAGTTCTCCCGGTTCGACCTCGATGCCAAGGAGTGGATCATGGAAGGCGTGGGCGTCGAGCCTGACATCGTCGTCGACAATGACCCGGCCCATGAATTCGAGGGAACCGACGATCAACTGCTGCGGGCAATCGAGGAGATCCGGAAGCTCATGGAACAGAATCCGGTCAAGATCCCCACGCCGCCGCCCTATCCCAACAAGAGCAAGTAGCAAGCACCAAAGCGGCTGGGGACAGCACTTCCGCCTTCGCCCGGACTTCGGCCTTCCTCGAAGGACTGAGTCGCCAGGCTACGGCGGGACAGGCCAAGACGCTATCGCGCGGATCAGGGGGCCGTGGCGCGAGCGCCAGCTTTTGATCGGGTCGGGTGCCGGGGATTGCGCCCCGGCACCCTCCCACACCACCGGACGTGCGCCGGCCCTCCGGCGCTTTCCACTCGAGATTGGCGCCCAGCGCTTCCAGGATCCAGACACGGCGCAGTCTCTTCTCCTGCCCTCGTTTGGGCGCGGTTTTGAGTTTCTAGTGTAGAGTCCTCGACGGAAGGTGGGGAGGCCTGGAACGGCAGGGGCCAAACTTGACCTGTTGACCCCATATTCCACAAGTCGAGGACTCTAGAGCCGCATCAGGAGCAGCACCACCAGGAACACGATCGTCAGCATGATCCAAATGGGCAATCCCTCGCACAGGAACCAAACCCGGAACCGCCGGATGCTGCGATGCCGCTCCCGGAAGATCAGGCAGGTCAGGAGCATGGCTGCAATCGGTGCCAGGAGCAACCAAACGTCCCGGTTCGACAGCGGACCCCAAGGGACCGCCACCTGCATGCAGAGCATCGCCATGGTCATGGTGTGGCGTCCACCATACCCCTCCTCCACCGGGAATCCACCCGAAATCGGCTGCAATCGGTAACGTCGGTCGCCGCACTGCGCCCGTCACTTCCGGGTGCGGAAGAACATCCGGGGTCCCGACGCCGGATTGTGCGTGTAAGGGCTCTTGAGGTCGAACCGGTCCACGAAGGGGCCGAGGATGCTCGGGGACGTTTGCAGGACGTGGGTGAACGTGACGACGAGTTGGTCGCCCTGCCCTTCGAAGCTGAGGTCCGGAGCGTCGTTGAAATCCCACCAGGCCAGCAGGCTTGCCGCCGCGGGCACCTGGTCGGGTGCCGTTCCCTGGTGCAGGGCGGCCACGGCCGCCTGATCGAGCGCCGTCGCGTACACCGCCACGTCGTCCAGCCAACCGTCGATCGACAAGGCGGGGGCGCCGCCGGAGATGCCGCAGCCCAAGTACAACCGGGTGATATCCGCAAACAAGGCCGCCTGGTCCGACGCCGACAGCAACAACTCGCCGTCGATCCAGACCTGCTTGACGGCGCCGCTCTTGACCGCCACGACGTGGTGCCAGACGTTCCACCACGTGTCCAGTCCGTCGTAGGCCGGAAATGTGGTCATCATTGCCGACACCCGGTTCTCCGCCGCAGTGCCGCCGGAGTCAAAGAACACCGCGGCATCCTGGTTGCTGTAATACGGACAGTGCAGCTGCATGCCACGGTTGTCCGGCGCTTTCGAGGAATACGCCCAAAACACGGACGTCGAGGCTGTCTGCCGGTGCCTCACCCAGAACGACATCGTCACCGTATCCGCAGCGGCGGCGTCGTTCAAACGGGCCAGGAAACCTCCATCGGTCACCACGAGGTTGTTGTTCTGACGGGCCGGAGTCCCGATATCCACCGCGTAATCGCCGGCTACGCCCGTGTGCCCGCTGCCCCTGCCGCCATAGGCGGCCTTGCCCTGAAAGCGCGCCACGTACCCTTGGACCCGGTCGAAGGCGCCTTCCGCCATCGGCACTGTGAACTCGAGGGATGCATGCACCGGCGGGAAGCCCGACCCTCCGAAATCCACGTCAACGAGATGCGTCGATCCGGAGAGGTAGATCGGGGTGGTGCTTTCGTACGCCACGGTGGTCACCCCCGTTCCGTCGCCGCTGCCGATGTTGCCGCTTTGGGTGATCCGGGTGGGAACGACCGTCACGCCATCCACCTTGACCGCGATCGTGCTGATGTCCGGCGTCGCCCCATCGAAGGCGTCCCAAATGTCGAAGCTCCATCCAAACGCCGTGCCCTCGAGCACCCCCAAGAACGGGCCGACCGGGGTCACATCGGTGACCGTGATATCGTCCAGGATCATCCCCGCCTGGTTGCTGCCCCGATAGACGCGGATCTGGTAAAGGTTCTCCGAGCTGTTGCCTCCGTAGAAAGGAATGGGCTCCGCGTTGATCTTGGTGCCATTGACGGCGAAGTCGTACGTTTTCGCCGCATAATTCACGGTCATCGTGATCTGGTACCACGTGTTGCTCGTCCACGCGACGCCCGAGTCCTGCCACAAAGCCGTGCTGTCGGTGGCCCAGTCGATGTGCGCCTTGCCCGTGGGCGCGTCATAGCCGAACCGGAAAGCGGCCGCCCGCACGTTGCCCCAGTCTTCCATGGTCAGGAAGATGTTGCCAAGATTGACCGCGCCGTCGGTTCGCGGCGTCAGGGGACGCGCCCAAGCCGTCAGACTGACCATGCGGGCCGCGGTGTAGCCCTCGATCGGGCGGACCGATGCCCCACCGCTCCCCGCCTGGGAGGCGAGCATGGCCTGGTTGCCCCCGTGCACCGTGGTGCCCGCCACCAACCCGGCTTGGGTCAGGTTCTCAGCCAGTTCGGTTGCGGTGAGCACCACCTCGTTGGTCTTGGCCACCGTCCACGTGTCCTGATCCTGCAAGGGCCCAGAGACGTAATACGGCGCCTCGAAATCGATCACCGTCTGCGCCGCAGCGGGCATGCCGCCAACCAGAGCCATCGCCACGGCAACCGTTGCGCCCTTCAACACGATTTCGATTCCGGGTATTCGTTTCATAAACGCTTTCTCCGCAACACCCAGGCGCATCCGGCAAGAACCAGCAGCGCCAACGTTCCCGGTTCGGGAATGACCGCCACGTCATCCACGATCATCCCCGCCTGATTGCTGCCCCGGTAGAGACGCACGGCCCCAGCACTCGGGACGACGTTGCCGGCGTAAAACGCGATCGGGCTGGTGTTGATCTGCGCGCCATCCACCACGAGATCGTAGGTCTGTGTGGTGAAATTCACCAGCATCTGGATGTTGTACCAGGTGTCAGCATCCCACAAGAGACCACTGTCCTGCCAGATGCCAGTCCCGCTCGAGGCGTAATCCAGGTGCGACGCCACACTGCCGCTGCCATTGTCATAGTACCCAAACCGGAACGCAGCCGCCCGACCCGCCGTGGCATTGCTGCTGTCCTCGAGCACGACGAAGGTGTTTCCGAGGCTCGTCGCCCCGATATCGGCGCGTGCTCCCAACGGCCGGACCCAGACATCGAGGAGCACCTGGTTCAGCGTGTCCAATCCGGCCACCGTGTGCCGGGACGTCACCCCGCTGCCCGCCCCCGAGACCAGGAGTGCCTGATCGCCACTGTGCACGGCCTCTTCCGGCGTCAAACCCGACGCCATCAACTCGGCTTCGATCTCCGCCGCGGCGCGAACGCTCACCGCGCCGCCCGAGGTCCACCCGTCCTGACCGTGCAACCCGCCCGAAACGAAAGGCGGGTTCTCGAAGCCCGTCGAGTACTGGGCCAAGGCCACGCTCAGGCTCGCCATGCACGCCGCAAAACACGCCGCAGCCCGCAACGTTCGGTTGGATGCAATGCTTCTCATATCAGTCCTCCGCGGTCCTCGTTGTTGATTCCTTGCCCTGCCATCGCCATGGCGCTGCTTGCGCTTGTTTGTCCGCTCGCAGCAGGTTGCCTCCCGTCGCGAGCAGGACGATGAGCCTCACCTTGATGTTCCTCCCATCACGGACCCTTCGTCAAGCCCCCAAATCCGCGAAGGAACCGACGGAGCAACGAGGCGACGCCGATGGTGATGGTGGCGCCGATCAGCGTGAACCATGGCCAGGCGACCTCGGCGCGCAGGAAGGTGTAAATGCCGACCATGCACACGAGGGAGGTCAGCATGCCGGCCACCAGGGGCGCGGCACCCCCTCGGCGCCACCAAAGCGCCAGCACCAGACCGCCGAGCACCGCCCCGTTGGTCAGCCCGTTGAGCGCGAGCGCGGTGTTGATGACACTCGTCACCTCCCGCGTCAGAAAGGCCACCAGCACGAGCAAGACCGCCCAGAACAGCGTCGAGCCTTTGCTGAACCTCAGGTAGTGCTCCTCGCTGTGCGCCCGGCGCGTCAGCCCCTTGTAGAAGTCCATCGTGAACACCGAGGAGAGCGCCGACAACGCCGCGCTGACCGACGACATCGCGGCGGCAAGAATCGCGACGATGAGGAAACCCTTGAACACGTGCGGCACCTTCGTGAGGATGAAGATCGGGAAGACGTAATCGTTCTTGCCCACCCCGGGACGGGCTTCGGGAATCGGGATCGGCATGTTGGGATTCGCCTGGTAGTAAGCCCACAGCATCGCGCCCACGAGCAGGAAGAGCAGAAACAGCGGCAGGATCAGCACGGCGCTCAACAGCAGCGCCTTGCGGCCATCCGCCACCGACCGGCACGTCAGCACCCGCTGCACGATCAGCTGGTCCGCCCCGTGCGTGGACATCACGAACACCGTGCCGCCGATGAGGCCCATCCAGAGGTTGAACGGCTTGGCCAGGGTGAACGCCCCGTTCAGCCAGTGGAGCTTCCCGCCGTCCGCGGCGATCGCCAGCGTCCCGCCCCAGCCCCCGTCCATCAGCGTCGGAATGTAACAGAGCGTGAACAGGCCGCCGCCCAGGAAGATCAGGAACTGCACCGCCTCGACCCAGACCGCCGACTTCACCCCGCCAAAGAACGTGTACGTGAGCGACAGCACGGTGAAGAAGATGATGGTCCAGACAATGCCGCTCTCGCTGATGCCGAACATCAGCTGGATGGGAATACACGTGATGTAAACCCGCACACCGGCGGCGATCAGCCCGGCAATCAGGAAGAAACCGCCCGCCGTGCGCCGCGCTGCCGGGCCGAAGGCGTCGGCAAACAGTTGGTAGGGCGAGTAGATCTCCCCCTTGAAATAGTGCGGGACGAGCACGATCGCCAGAACCACCCGCGCCAGCACGTAGCCGAAGATGATCTGAATGAACGTCAGGGCGTCCGCGCCAAACGCCATCGCCGGCACCCCGATGAACGTGAGGGCGCTCGTCTCGGTGGCCACGATCGAGAACCCAACGCCCCACCACGGCATGTTCTTGCTGCCGAGGAAATAGTCCCGCGTGCTCCGCTGGCCGCGTCCCTGCCACAGACCGAAGCCGATGATGCCCGCCATGTAAGCCAGGATCACCAACCCATCGACGAAGTTGAAGTAGTCGCTCATGGGCGTTGCCGCACAAGGATTTCACCGGAGAACAGCGGGCGCTGACCAGAAAAAACCGCTGGGTTCCGCTTTCCCGATCCGGAGCGGATTGCCGCGAAGTCCGGAAGAGGGGAGGCCGCAACAACGCGCAAAACTCGCAAGGAGAGCAACAACCGTGCAGGGCGCGTCCCAGGCCGTTTTGGGGGCAACGAATGTCCACCCCTTTGAGGAACACCACACTAGAGTCCTCGATTAGCGAGGCGCGGGAGAGAGGGTCCGGAAAGGCAGGGAGGCTTCATGGGATCGCGGACTTCGTTAGGTCTGAGGCGGCGCCTCGCTAGCCGATGACGAGCCGCCTCCGTCGTTCCCACGACGACCAGGAGTCAGCCTCGGCGGTCAACGGCGGCGGGCGAACCTCCGCCACACCGCGATTCCAGACAAACAGAGTCCTGCGCAAAGCGCGCCGTGCCGCGGCTCGGGCACGACCGTGATCGAGAAATTGTCGATATAGGCCAGGCCCGCCCCGCTCCCCGTTGCCGAGTCATGGCCCAGTTGGATCGTCCAACCGCTCAAACTCGTGACGCCATTGATCGGGATCCCGTTGTCCACGACCACCCCGTCATACGACGAGAAGGCTTTCATCAGGGTGAAGTCCCAAACCATCGTGACGTTGGCGTAACGATCGAACACGGTTGGCGCCGAGCCGGCCCCGGAGTTCCACCCGTTGGGCAATGTCTGTCCGCCGGCTTGGTCCCACTGGAGCCCATACGTGGGCGCGCCCGCATCCCACCACCACCACCACAGGTTATGCGCAACATTGCCCTCGGCCGGTGTCGGACGGTAGATGTCGTAGCTGACCGTCACGACCAGACCGGCCGGGCTGGTGATTGTCGGGATCGCGTGGTCCATGAACGATGTGGCACCCTGCAAGTCGGGCACCTCCAGACGAACGGCCTGCTGGCCGACCACGGGGTCAGGCGCCGCAACAACCCGGGGGACTGCGCCGCCGCTGCTACCACCGGCTGTCCAGCCATCTTGCCCCGCCAAGTCACCCGAGGTGAATGTCGGCGACTCGAAACCGTACGCGTCATAAAAGGCGATCTGGGCTGACGTAGAGACTGCCAGACGGCTTATCGATCCGGCTCAATCGTCGCCATCTTGCTCGTCCGGCGCCAGGGCGAGGCCCAGCGCCTTGAGGCCCCGGCCGTGGGCGCCGGCCCACTCCGCCGGATAGGGGGCGTCCACCCCCTTCACCGAGTGCCAGAGGATCCGGTTGAGCTCGTCCTCGTTGGCGGCGTCGACATGGGCGAAATCCTGTTTCAGGCTCAAGTCGGCGAAGTGGCGCTCCCGCGGCGGGAGCGAGGCCGTGCCGGGATTCATTTCATCCAGCGGGATGTTGTTGGACAGGCAGGAGTAAGGGGTGAAATCCGCGACCGGCGTGAAACACGCGGTCATGAGGGGCGCGCCGGCGTCAAGCTGGGTCATCGCCGGCAGGCCGAGGATACGTTCCATGGTATGCAGCACCGCGGTTTGGTTGTAGAACTCGCTGACCACGCGCCCGCGCTTCGTGTACGGGCTGATGACCAGGCAGATCGAGCGGTGGCCGTCCACGTGATCGAAGCCCGCCTGCGGATCGTCCTCGATCACGAAGATGCAGGTGTTCGTCCAGAACCGGCTCCGGCTGACCGCCTCGGCGACGCGCCCCAGCGCGAGATCATTGTCGGCGACCTGGGCGCGCGGTGTGGGGTATCCAGGCGAGGATCCTGTCGTGTGGTCCTCGGGCAGGTAGAGGAACACGAAGTGCGGAAGGAACCCGGTGGCTTCCGCCTCCTGCAGTTCCCGGAGGAACCCGTCGGCGCGGACGACGTCAGGGATCTTCATGTTCCAGCCGGGGACATTCGTCGAGCTGTAGGGCCGGAGGGATTCGATGCCGATGTTCTGGACGTAGCGGATCGATCGCGTGCCACTGACAAAGTCGCGGTAGATCCCGGTCCAGGTCGCACTCGAAGGCACGGATTCGGCATAGTCGAACTCGCCGTAGTTGCGGAACGACAGACCATGCTCCAGGACGTTGTTCCAGATGAAGCCCGTGGACGAGTAGTTCAGCGCGTCGTCGCCCCACGGGGCACTGCGGGTGAACCCGCCGAAGGACTTCTCCATGTAATCCGTCGAGTTCCCCTCGGTGACCCAGTTGTGGCCGTCGGACGAGTTCACGCCGTTGCAGTAGAAGTTGTCCAGCAACACGAACTGTTCGGCCAGGGCGTGATGGTTGGGCGTGACGGCGCGCCCGAAGACGCAGAGCGCCGGATCGCCGTTGCCTTGCGGCAGATCGCCGAACAACTGGTCGTACGTCCGGTTCTCCTTCACGACATAGATCACATGGCGGAAGACGGAAGGCTCGCCCCAACGCGCCGGCACCGGGACGGGCGGCACGTCGCTGATCGAGGCGTCGCGCTCGCGCAGCATCTGCGGGACGCGGGCGTCCTCGTACACCTGGGCGGTGAGCTTGCTGAGGGTCTCGGGGTCCGGGACGCCGACGCGGTTGAGGGTGCCGAGATACCAATAAACGCTCCAACTCGTGCCGGCCTGCAGGCGGTTGCGGGATCCCAGGCCCTTGGCGTTGCAGACCAACAAGCGATCGCCCCGAGCCACCACGCCGCTGGGATACCACCCCGCCGGAATGTAACCCTCGACGACACTCCGGTTGCGGGATCCCCCGGGCAACGCCACCACGGCGATGGCGTTGTTGCCGCCGTTGGCGACGTACAGCCGGCGCTCATCCGGGCTGAGGGCGAGCGCGTTGGCGGCGCTGCCAAAGGGCAGAGCCGCATCCGGCCGCACCGAGATCGTCTCAGCGACACTCTTCGAGGCGGTGTCGATGACGGTCACCGTGTCAGAGTTCGCGTTGGCCACGTAGAGCCGCGAGCCGTCCGCACTGAGGACGAGGTCCGAAGGATGCAACCCCGTGAGGATGAGATGCGTCTGCGCACCGGCCATCAGGTCCACCACCGACACCGCTCCGCTCGAGCCTACACCCCGTTCTTCCACCACCACGGCGGAGCCCGCCGAAGGGGCGGTGCGATCGCCCGCCCCGGGCCGGCGCCCGCCCCAGTCCGAGACGTACGCCGTGGTGCCGTCGGCTGACAACACCACGTCGAAAGGCGCCAGCCCGACCGGGATCTGCCTCGACACGCTGCCGGTTGCGAGATCCACCACGGCCAGCGTGTTGTTCCGGGACAGGCACACGTAAGCTCGCGTGCCGGCCTCATTCAACGCAATCCCGCAGGGGTAGGAGGCCCCATTCCCGGGCAGCATGATCGAGCGGAGCCAGGAGACCGTCCCGTCAGCGGCAATGGCTCCTTCCCAGAGGCCGCTCTGGGAATCCGTCGCATACAGCCGCTGGCCATCCGCCCTCACCATCACACCGTGCAGCGAGCCGCCGCCGCCGCTGGGGAAGCTCAGCTCCTGGATGACCGACCAGAAGGCGGCGTCCACGGCCACAATCCCGCGGTTGTCCTTCGCGTAGACAAACTGGCCATCCGGCGCAACGGCCAGGTCCACCGGCCGCCCGCCGAACTCGAGGGAATCGCCGGCAGGCCGGACGAGCTGCGCGGTCGCCACCGCGGTGGCGCCATCGAATGCCTCGCCGGTGCGCGGCGCCGGCGTGAATTGCCGGACCCGATAGAACAGCGTGGCGCCTGCCGGCTGAACGACCGCCATCCGATTCGTGGTGGGCCCGCCGGACTCGGTCCAGGCCGCCGACGATAGTCCCGCTGCGTGCTCGACCTGGAAGGGCGGCTCGCCTCCCTCCCATGTGAAGCTCAATCCGCCCTCCCCAAACGAGAAGCTCGCCAGGCGCGGCAGCGCGTCACCGCTGGGCAACCCGGACGCGGCGGCGGTCCCGAATTCGAGCAGAGCGCTTTCCGGAAGCCAGCCGTCCACGAACTGAATGCTGTTGACGAACCCCGGCTGCGTGCCCTCCCCTGCCCCGCGCCCCGTGGTGAACAGCAAGACGGCAGGGCCGAGCGAATGCCGGCCATCGACGCCTTCCGCGAGCGGTTGCGTCCCGACGCGGAGGCCGTTCACGCATTTCGTCAGGCGCTGCGCGGGCGGTGCCGTCAAGTCCACGGCCAGCGCCACGCGGTGCCAGGCGTCCGGCGCAATCGGACCGTGATAGGCGCCCTCGGCGCCCACGCCATTCGGATCGGGCAACGTGAAGGCGTCCCCGATGCAGAGGTCGGCATCGTTGTCCCGGTGGTTGAACGGATCGGTCTGGACCAGCGCGCGCCAGCGGTCGGTGCTCGAGCTGGGGAACATGAGGTCCAGCACCAGGGTGTACTGATTGACGAACCGGCCGCCGCCGTTGGGCCTTGCCCCGTGGCGCATCCGGTAGCCGGCCTCGACTCCGTGGGTTCCGAACGCCATCACCCGGGCGGGGGAACCGGCGATGGGCATGGCCTCGAAGGTCGTTCGCGACGCCGCATCGCCACGGTACTCGAGGTCGGCGCCCACCGTTGCCCGCAGGTCGCCGCCGTTGAAGTCCCACTGCCCCGTAACCCGCGGCGCATAGACCTCGAGGGCCGCTCCCGCGGTGAGCGCCGATCCCACCGCGTTCATCACGTGGACGGCATAAACCCCTTGCCGGCCGGTTTGCGTGGCGGGAACCGTGAGCATGGCGTTGGTGGCGCCCGGCATGTTGGTGCCGTTGCACCGCCACTGGTACGTGAGCGGCGGATCGCCGGTCGCCGCGACGCTGAAGGTCGCCGTCGTGCCCAGGCTGAGGCGGAGGTCGCCCGTGCTCTCCACCACCAGCGGCGGCGCCCCGGTGCCGATGCTGTAAAGGCCGACGTCGTCCACGCCAAAATACCAGCTGTCCGTGCCGGCGTGCGCGAACCGCAAGCGGACCCGGGGTTGGTCGTCGGCAAGCGGCAGGCGGTGGAATTCCACGCGCTTGGACTCGACCCGGTTGTCGTCGACGCGCGGGCTGATGAAGGGGGCGAGCGCGGCCCACTGATTCGAGGCGACGCCCACAAACGCCCCGTAGGTGCCGCCGCGGGTCAGGCCGCTGACGGGGTCCAGATAGGTTGCGACGTCGCTGTAGCGGTTGGTGAGGGTTCGCAGCGCGTCCACCGCGCCGTCGCCCGAGCGCAACACGCGGGGACCGTCAATCAGGTAGACGACCGGCAGCCAGGTCGCGCCGCCGTCCACCGAATACTCGACCGCGCCGAGGCTGTCCTGGTTCTGTTCCCACATGCTGTGAAAGGCGAGGTGGACGTTCGTTCGGCCGGTCAGGTCGTAGTCGGGCGAAAACAGGTAGAGGACCTGGCTGCCGCCGCTGCGATAGCCCGAGTTGCCGAAGGCGAACCGGCCACGGGCAAGATCGCTGACCACCTGGCCATTGACGACGTTGGCCGGGTTCGAGGAGAGCACGCGCTGGTAATCCGTGGTCGGGGTGTGTGAGTTGTAGCTGAGGAAAGCGTTGGTGAAGCGATCCCGCGAGACGACTATCCAGCGCGCATACGACGCGGAGTTGAGGTACTGGAGATTCAACCGCGGATCCGGCACGGCGGAGTAGGTCGTCTGCGTCCAGCCCTCGGGCAGGGCCCCTTCCGGCGTGGCATCGAAGTCTTCGAAGTGAACCGGCGCCGGCAGGGTGATCGCGGCGGCCCGAGCGCCCGCGGGTGCGAAGGCGACGGCCGCGAGAAACGCGAGTCCGAAGCCGGCAGCCCGGGCGGGGAATCGAAGAAGCGCGTTCACGAAGCCACTGTGCGATTTGCAGGCCGATGTGTCGAGAAGCCAAACCGGCGCCCGATCCTCGTCCATCGGGAGCGAAGACGAAACCTGACTTCTTTCCGCTGAATCCTCCACGACGAGGATTCTACAGACCGTTCATGGCCGCGAATCGATCCGGTAGAGCCCGCGAAAACCTTCGAGGATGACAGAGTGACAGGTTAACAGTCCCCATTGCGGAACGTCCAGAAGAGCGGACAGGTTCCGGTGCGCACACCTCGCCGTTCGCATGTGCGGAGAAGGCCCGCCAGTAGCGGCGAGCGTTGGGTCCTATGTCAGGAGCTCTGGAATCACTTCCTCCTGCAGCAGGGGTCGGATCTGGCGGTTCAGGGCAACCGGACGGGCTGAACGCGGCCATCGAAGTAGAGCGCGTTTTTGCCCATCCAGATCGAACTGGCCGGGTGGAGGACGTTGGCATCGCCCAGGATGGGGGTGTCTTCGCGACCGCCGAAGAGCTTGTTGACGATCACGAGGGCTTCGTTGGTGTACATGGCGGCCCATTGGGGGGCGGAATAGGGGGCGCCGTTGAGCCAGAAATTCCATTCGTAACTCGTTCCTTCCACCGGGAAGAGCTTGTGATCCGAAGGGCAGTGGAACACCCGGTTGGTTCCCGGGCCGGGGAAGAGGGTGGTGGTGATGGGCGGCAGCGCGGGCTGCTGGCTGGGAAGGTAGCCGGCGCAGAACGGCAGTCGGTCGCGGTTGTCATCCACGTACACCATGAGGGCGATGCCGATCTGGTGCAGGTTGCTGAGGCAGGCGGCGGACTGGGCACGGGCTTTGCCACGGCCCAACGCCGGCAACAGGAGGCTGGACAGAATCCCAATGATCGCAATGACGACCAGCAGTTCGATGAGGGTGAAGGCGCGGCGGGGCAACGCCGCGAACCGGCGGCGGCCGTGGTTCGAGGATTGCCTTGCGCCATTGATGTGCATCGAGAGTCGCGGGGGCGGCGCCGGTCACCGGGCCTGTTCCACCTCGTTGATCGTGCGCAGCAGTTGGGAGATGACCGGGGTGGTGCTGCCGCGGTACCGGACATCCTGGGCGTTGTACTGCGCGGTGGCACGGCGCAACTGGGCCTGGCCTTCCGGGGTCTGGAACAGGGCACCCAGACCGGCCCGCTCGATGGGATCGAGGCCCTCCCGATAGGCGGCAATCCAGCGCGCCATGGCGTCGATGTTGGCCTGCCGCTGCTCGTCAGGCGAATGCCGGACGATGAGCTGGAGGACCTTGATTCGTTCGGGATCGAAGAACTCGAGGAACACGCGCTGCCGGTTGGCGGGATCGCTGAGGGGACCGTAACGGCGCGTCAGGTAAGCCTCGAGCCGGGCGTCCGGGTCTTTGAGCGCGCGGGCGGGAATGCCGGCCCTGATGTCGCGGAGCAAATCCTGCGGCGTGCCCTGCGGGAAGAAGCGGAGCCATCCGAAGCCCAGCAGCAGCAGGAATATACCGGCACCGGCGCCAGTGCAGGCCAAGGTTCGTTTGGCGCCTGGCTTCATAGGCATCCGCAGCATGCGGGCTCATGCGACAAACGGGGCTCGCATCGTCCGAAAGCGGAGGCGGTTGGCCTCGGCGTCACCGACGAACTCCGCTCTGGTCAAGTCGAGGGTCAGATTGCGCTTGAGCTGTTCGCAGATGTCCGCGGCCAGGCAGATCACCATGGACCGGACCATCACTTCCGGGTTGGCCACGGGCGGCCGCCGGGATCGGACGCAATCGATGAAATCCCGGATGTGGTTCAGCGGCCGCTGGGTTCGGGCCGTGTAATCGGCCAGCACCTTACGGTATTCGCGCAGGAGCACCGGCGAGGAGACATCCGGCTCCGAATAGCCGTCTGCGGCCGCAGCCCAGCCTTCGGGGCCGTCGAACCGCTCGCCGCACGCGCCGTGCCAGTACTGGCACGGTTCCCACACCGAGCCAGCGACGCGGTAGAGGACCAGCTTCACGCCATTCGACAGGCGGGTCACCATGGTGGCGTCCGGCCCGGCGTACTCGAACTCGATCGAGGTGACGCCGTTCATGTCCAGTCCGGCGAGGCCTTGGGCGACCGTGTGCGCGCCCCACATGGCGACGTCGGTGGCGAAATCGTAGTAGTGGTACCAGCCGCCTCCGTTGGCGTAGGCCTTGTTGTAGGGCCGCCAGGGGGAGGGCCCGAGCCAGACGTCCCAGTCCAATTCCTCCTTGGGCGGTTCCGGTTCCGCGGGCAACCAGTCGTGGCGCAGCCCGTCGCGCCAGCGGATGTCGGCATAGACGGTGTGAATCGGCCCCAGCCGGCCGGTCCGGGCCATTTCGATGGCGAACACATGATGCGGCTCGCTGAGCCGCTGGGCGCCGGTTTGGTAGACCCGGGCAAAGCGCCGGGCGGTTTCGGCCACCATCTGGCCCTGGGCCATCGTCAGGCAGGCGGGTTTCTCGCAGAAGACATCCTTGCCCGCTTGCATGGCGAGGATGGAAGCCAGCGCGTGCCAGCGGTCGCCGGTGGCGATCAGCACCGCGTCTACATCGGTTCGCTCGGCCAGGAACTGGCGGAGATCACCGTACATGGCGCAGTCCTTGTTTCCCAGCTTGCCGTCGACCATGGCCTTGGCCGCCTCACGTCGCGCGCGGAGCACGTCGCAAACGGCGACCCATTGCACCTCCGGCAGGCTCACCATCACGCTCAGGTCATACGAGCCGCGGCCGCCCAGGCCAATGCCGCCCATCACAATGCGTTCGCTGGGCGGTACGATGCCGTTGCGGCCCAGGACGGAAACGGGAACGAGACAGGGCAGCGCCGCAGCACCCGCCCCAAGGCCCGCCCGCGCCAGGAACTGGCGCCTCGTGAATCCGGCACGTGTCTCGTAGTACATATGGCAGCTCCGCACTCATCGTACTGCACGCTCTTCCCTGCGTCACGGGAAACCGACGCGCGGAACGGCTTGCGCACGGCATCGGGCAGATAGCAGGTGCCCTCCGGTCCCCGGCAGATCGAAGTATCCCGCAGGGGCGTCTCCATCAGCCGGCGCAGTCCGGGGAGCGGATCCTGCGCGGCTGCGGGTTGCCTTGTCGCCGGCTGCGGCGAAGCCGACTCAACGCCAGCCTTGTCGCACCTGACCAGCCACCGCACGTCGCGGCTCGAGGGACTCTCGATCGTCACGCGCCATCCGGATCCCTGCTGCGCGATGCGGGTCTTCACGCCCGCCTCCAGGGCGTCTGGCGACAGGACCACGTCCGCAGCTCTCCAGGCGGGGGGACCGGCGGGCAGGGCGATGCGCAGTTCGTAGGGATCGCCGCCGACAACACGGCTGGTTCCGGACAGCGTCCGCGCGGCGGCGTCCCAGGTCTCTTCGATCACATCGAGGATCCCCTGCGTCACATGGCGCGACGTGCTGAGCACCTGCGGATGACCCGCGATCGGACGCACGGCCAGGACGCGACACGACGCCGGGGGCAACTCGCTGGTCAGCACGCCGCGGAAGGGAGGGATGAACGTGTTCGCCCAGAAATCGAACGCCACGTACTCCTCCGCCGCCGGCAGGCCGATGCGGTCGGCGGCGCACGCGATGGTGACGTTGCTCTTTGCATTCCAGTTGTACAGCGCCACGATATCGCGCCGCACGCCGCGGCGGGCATCGGTCAACAGCCAGAGCCGGGCGGGATCGTTCTCGAAGAGATCGACCGGCCGCGGCCTGCAATCGTGGGCGGGCAGGGTCCGTTTGAGGATGTCGAGGCGTTCGGGGGGCAGATCGGGGATCCAGTCGCTGTTATAGAAGAGATGGCCGGCGATCGTGGTGAACGTGGCGTTCAGGCGCGCCTGGCCCAGCGGCGTCCGTGCGCGGACGGAGACGCAATCGGGATCGTTTTGCCAGACCCGGCCATGGAGGAAATAGTTCCTCGAAGCGTGCGGCGCCCCGATGTTGCCCGCACCGGTGTCGGGCCCGACGCGCATGGCGTCCACCAGGCCGAACGACCCGCCGAACGAGCGCATGTTCTGGGAGACGCAGCAACCGAGCAGGAACACGTCACGCCCGGCCACTTCGCGGACGAGCTTCAAGCCATCGCGGAACGCCTCGATCGGCGTCTTGCCGGGATCGTGGAGTGTCGCCTCGCCGATATGATCGTCCTGGTATTCGTTGTTCACGTACATCAAGCGCGTGGCCGTGCCGGTCCAGAGGCCATCCAATTTGAAGAAGCGATAGCCCCACTCGTGCGCGATGCGCTGCACGAGGCGGCGGAGGTGATCCCGCGCCCCGGGTTGCGTCATGTCGAGGCAGGTCCCTCCCCACGTGGTCTCGAACGGCCTGCCATCCGGGCCGGTGGCGAACCAATCCTGGTGTTCTGCGAAGAACGGATCATAGCTCGTTCCGGCAAACGGCATGAACCAGAGGCCGGGCGTCAGGCCCAGTGCCTTGAGACGGTCGGCTGCCGCCTTCATGCCCCCGGGATAGGGTCCCTTCTCAGCGTGGCTGGTGAAATTCCGCTTGGGACCGTTGGTCGAGACGCCCGCCTGCCAATGATCGTCGATTTGGACAAACCCAAAGCCGAAAGGCTTGAGTTCCTTTGCGGCCACGGCCGCCAACTGGTCCAGGTGCAGTTCGTCACAGGCTCCGCCGTGTTTCTCCATGTACCAGGTGCAGAACCCGGAGGGTTGCGGCGGCAACCGAATGGCATAGACCTTCGCAACAGCATCCGCATAGGCTTCAAGCCCGAGACGCGCGTCGTCGAACCACCCCAGCGCGAAGGTCTCGAGCGCCGCATCCTGGCCGGGCTCGATGCGAAGTCGCCCGTAGTCAATTTGCGCGGTCATCCGGACCGCGCCGTCCGTTGCGGAAGAGAGCACGACACCGCTGCCGCGATCCTGCGTGATCCAGCCGCCCACCGCGCCGTGGCGCGTCGCGGGATCGACACATCCCAGGTAGGCGTAGCTGCCAACGCCATTCGTTGCCGCCCCCAATCCCCCGGTGCCGAAGGCGCGCAACTCGGACGCTGGTCTTCCCAGGTCCAGCGCGGCGTCGAGCACTTTGACCCTGCTGTGAACCACTGGGGTGCTGCTGCCGTTGTGCAGGCGTGAAGAAAAGACCACGAACGGCAGGCTCGGATAGAGCGCCAGGCGATCCCGATTCCCGTCCGAGCGAACGATGTCGATCCCCTGGCCGCGGCCGAGATGCGGATCATCGCACGCCGTGACAGTGGCCTGGCCACCACCGGCGGCAAAGGCGCCGTGCACGGCAAAGCGTCGCTGCGCCGGCTTATGGCGAAGGGCAAACGACTCCGCGAGCGGATCGTACTCGACCGCGTAGAGGGCGTTCTCGATCCGAAGGACGTCGCGGGGAGCGGCGGGATCGGCCTGAGGGGCCATCGCCGGCCGGCTTGCTTTCGGCCCTGCCGCCAGATCCTGGGCGGCGAAGCTCACGACGGGAGCAATGGCTGCCAGGGACATTAGCAGAATCGTGAGCATGCCCGATGTCATGATGTCATCGTATCGTCTGGGTCAATGACGGTGAAAGCCATTTCGATTGGCGCCATGGAACAGCGGAGTGATACGCTTCGGAACGCAATGGACAAGGCCGCCAGTTTCCCGTCCCAGCCGGGGGACCTTCCCGGCGGGGATCGTTGATTCCATGGAACCCGATTCAAGAAAGCGCGCCCAAGCGCGCGTGAACCGGATCGCCAGCTTCAAGGCGGAGCTGGCGGAGCTCGAGCGCGAGCAGGCCCTCATTCTCAGCCCGGAACAGCGGACCGGACTCGAGACGCATCTCGAGCGCCTGCTGGCCGGGTTCAGCCGGGAGTTCGGCATCGACGCCACGGAATCGGCCAGGCGCATCTCGTGGGGCATGCGGGTAGCGGCGTTGCTGGGGACGGCGGCCCTGGTGGCGGCGCTGATTTTGTTCCTGCAGCGGGTCTGGGGTCACCTGCCCACCACCGCGCACGTCACGATCCTCGCCGGGGTCCCGCTCCTTTTGTTGGCGGGGGCGCAGGCGGCGGGCCGCCGCGGCAGCGACCCGTTCTACCCGGCGCTACTGTGTCTCGCCGCGGGGGTGGCCTTCGTGACCCAGTTGAATGCGCTGGGGAGCGTCCTGAACGTGGCGCCGTCGCCCCTGGCGCTGCTCGCGTGGTCGCTTGTTGCGCTGCTGATGGCCTATGCGTACGGTCTCCGGCTGATCCTGGCGGCGGGATTGGTCTTGCTGTGCGCCACGGTGGCAGCGCTTGCGACCGCAGCCCTGGGTGAAGACTGGGCGAACCTGATGCCCCACCGGGCCGGCTTTCTGATCCCGCCCGCCCTGGTTCTGTACCTGATCCCGGAAGCCCGGCGCGGCGAGGATCGGCACGACTTCGATTTCATCTACCGCACGGTGGGGGCTGGCACCGGGTTGACGGCGCTGTTGATCTTCTCGTTCGAGGGCCACCTCTGCTGTCATGGCCTGGCACCGCGCGTGGCCGCCGCCCTCTGCGAAATCCTCGGTCTGCTGCTGAGCGCCGCGGTGGTCTATCATGGACTGCGCCTGGTGCGGACCGGGTTGGTGAACCTGGGCGCAATCGGGTTTGTCGTGTTCCTGTACGTCCGACTGCATGCCTGGTGGTGGGAGGCGCTGCCCAAGTACTTGTTCTTCCTGTTCCTCGGCCTGATTGCCCTCGGACTGGTGGCGGTGTTCCGGCGGCTGCGGGCCCGGCTCGGGAGAAAGGCCAGCCGATGAAGCGATGCCTGCTCCTGGCCACGGCCATGGTCATCCTGGCCACGAATGCCTGGGTCCTCGTGTCGGCCCACCGCAACCAGCGCCAGCCCGTCGGGGGCACTCTGCGACTGACGGAGCGGGAGCTCGCCCTTGCCGAGTTCCCGGCGGAGAGCACCGTGACGATCCTGCGATTGCAATGGGACGTTCCGTCCGAATCGTCCCGCTGGAACCGGCTCGCCGTCTGGTTGAACGCCGCGAAACTGGCGGAGCTGGGCTTCGACTGCCACGTGCCGGTCGACGATCCCGACGCGCGGAGGCACTACGGATCCCTGACGCCGCGGCCGGCTTTCATCGTCCTCGAGTTCGAGGGCGACGCCTGGCGGCAAGCCCCCCCTGATCGCAAGTCCCGAACGCGCCTTTTTGCCGTCGACGCCGGGTGCGATGCGTTGCCGCTGCGCGCGCGGTACGCGGACACGAACCGCTACGCCATGGTTCGCGGCACGGTGCGTTTGGTCTTTGAGGATCGGAACCCGGACGATGCGGTTTCCTCGCGCATGCCGCGTCTGGGAGGGTCGATCGAGACCTTGATGCCGTCCGCGATCTTCGTGCCCCAGCCGCACCGTCGCGCGCTCGCTGAATTCCGTCGGCCTGAGCCGCGCCCCCCGGAAGACAGGGGGCAACCGCCGCGCTATGCGGTCACTGTCTCCTGGGGTGCGCACTACGAACCCTGGGTGCGCGACGTGGTGCGGCTTCCGTAAAACCCGGCGTTGGCCAAGACCACGCCAGGGCGCGCATGGCTCCTTCCCTCGCCCCGCGACTGGGCACAGCGCGGCGAGGGAGACGGCAGTTTGCGGCCCCCCCCAGAATGCGTCGGTTCATGCGCTTGTAACGGCCAAGCGATTAGGCTATGCTGTGAGCACACCCGACACCCCAGTCCCGGTTGTTCCGCCTTGCGTTGCGGGGTGCAGTCCGTCGGTGAAGCAACCGAGGTCTCGAGGGGTTGCGGCAACCATGACGTGCGCGAGCAGGGTTGACGGTTGGACTCACTCCTCCCAAGGGCAGTGGCGGCATGTCCCCGGGGGTCCCCTGCTCCGTCGCGTCAGGATGCTGAGCTCTGTCGTGACCGTTCTCCTGACGAGCGCATCACTCCTGCAGGCTGCGCAGGTGCTGCGCGGCACCGAGTTTGTCCTGCTCCATGTCCAGGGCGATGTCGACGTGGCGGCGCCCGGCGTCGACGACTGGTCTCCGGCAACCGCGGGGGTCCTGCTGGGCGTCGGCCACCGCCTCCGGACCGGCCCCGAGAGCCGGGCTGCGCTGCGCTCTGCCGCGACGGCGACAGTGGTCCAGGTGGGTGCGGAGACCAGCGTCGAATTCCAGCCGAAACCGGCCGACCGACCGGGCTTGGTCTGGCGGTTTCTTCGAGGCTTCGGCTACTTCTTCAACCGGGACCGCGCCCTGGATGAGGTCATTGACAGCGACTACGCGGCTGCGGGCCCGCGGAGCACGGAGTTCCACGTTCGCGTCGGCCCCGAGGGGCTGGCAGTCTTCGTATTCGACGGAGAAGTCGACGTATCGAATGCTCGGGGACGAACCGCACTGGGCTCCGGGGAGACGGCGGTTGTTGAACCCGGGGCTGCGCCCCGCCCGGGCGGGCGCGTCGAGGCGGTCCATGTGATCCAGTGGTGCCTCCGCTACCCCGCGGTGCTGCGGTTGGAGGATCTCGATTGGCCCGACGATGCCGCAGTGGTCCTGGCAACCTCATGGTCGGCCTACCGGCTCGGGGATCCGCTGACGGCGTTGTCCCAGTACCCGCGGGGTCGGGTGTCGGAATCCGAAGCCGAGCGGGTCTATCGCGCCGGACTGGCACTGGGCGTCGGCGACGTTGAGGCCGCCGAGCGTTGGCTGGCGGCGGTGTCAGCACGATCCGAAGCAGCTGAAGCGATCCGACACACCGTGGCCGCCGTCAAGTTCCTGGGGCGCGCAGGCTCGAAGCCCTCCGAAACCGCCACGGGGTGGATGGCGCAGTCCTACGTTCTCCAATCGCTGGCGGGAATGCGGACCGCGGAACTCGCGAAAGCGCTGGACGCAGCGCGCCAAGCGACGGTGCTGGCGCCGGACTGGGGCGCGGCCTGGGTGCGCCTTGCGGAACTCGAGTTCAGCCATGGCAACCTCGCCGCCGCCCGGGCAAGCCTCGATCGGGGGATGGCGCTGGCCCCTCTCCATCCCGTGGGATGGGCGCTGACGGGGTTCATCGCCGCCGGTCAGGGGCGGATTGAGGAAGCGATCAGTGCCTTCGATCACGCCATCACTCGGGACGGCGCGCTGGCCGACGCGTGGCTTGGGCGCGGCTTGTGCCGGACCCGAAAGGGCGACCGCGAGGGCGGTCGCACCGACCTGCTCGTCGCCGCCGCGCTCGAACCGCAGCGTTCCGTCCTGCGCAGTTACCTGGGCAAAGCTTTCGCCGACGCCGGGCAAGCCGAATCCGCGCGCCGCGAATTCCACCTCGCCCGCGCCTTGGACGCCGGGGATCCCACCTCCTACCTCTACTCCGCCCTGCAGCAGCACGCCGAGAACCGGGTCAACGACGCAATCCGCGACCTCGAGAGGTCCCGGGCCTTGAACGACCGGCGCGGGCTCTACCGCTCCGCACTTCTCCTGGACCAGGATCGGGCGGTGCGGAGCGCGAATCTGGCCCGCCTGTACCAGGATGCAGGCATGACGGAGCAGGGGTTGCGCGAGGCGGGCCGCGCGATGGCGGCGGACTACGCCAACTACTCGGCGCACCTGTTTCTTGCCAACGCGTATGACGTCCTCCGGGATCCAGGCAGGGTCGATCTCCGCTACGAGACGCCGGCCGTGGCGGAATACACCATTGCCAACCTCCTGGCTCCCGCGGGAGCTGGCGCCCTTTCGAGCGCCGTCTCGCAAGGCGAGTACTCCCGCCTCTTCGAGAGTGACCACCTGGCGCTTGCATCGACCACCACCTACACCAGCCGGGGCGATTGGGCCGAGACCGGTGCCCAGTATGGCACCATGGACACCGTGAGCTATGCGCTCGAGGGGATCTACGCCAGCCAGCGGGGGTATGCGCCAAACCAGGACTTCGTCGAACGCCAGATGGGTGTTCAGTTCCGCCAGCAAATCAGCTCCGCCGATGCCGTGTTCGTCCGGCTCTCGGACTACCACGCGGAGGGCGGCGACATCAGGAGTCGCTACGATCCGTCCCAGGCGGCAGCCGGCTACCGCACGCGCGAGGATCAGGACCCCGGTCTCCTGGTGGGCTACCATCGTCAGTGGACGCCCGGAGCGCACACGCTGGTCATCGCGGGCCGGACGAAGGCCGACTATCAGGTGACGGACCCGCATCATCCGTCGCTCTTTGTGCTCCAGGAACCCGGGATCCCGCCGGCGTTCGTCGAACCGGTCGAGACGACTCTGGACTACGGGAGCGAGATCGCGGTGACCACGCTGGAAGCCCAGCAACTGTGGCAGACGGCGGCCCGGCACGCGGTCGTTGGAGTCCGCTATCAGAACGGGTCCATCGAAGCCTCGAATGCCATGCAGTACGGCGCCGTCCTCGGAGACAGCGCCCCCTACTTCCCGAACGACGGCGTGGCGGCGGCAACGGAGGTTGGCGGCGACCTGGAACGATTCAGCGCGTACGCCTACCTGCAGTTCACGGTGCTGCCCCGCCTTCAGGGCGTCGCTGGCGTGACCTACGATTCCCTGCGGTACCCTCGGAACTTCCGCGCTCCGCCCATCACGCCCGGGGAGGAGACCCGGGACCTGGTCTCACCGAAGGCGGGTTTGCTCTGGAATCCGCTCCCGTGCACCTGGCTGCAGGCGGCCGGCTTTCAGTCGCTGAGCGGCGCCAGCCTGGACCAGAGCGTGCGCATCGAACCGACGCACGTGGCGGGGTTTCCCCAGGCGTTCCGCGGGTACATTCCGGAGTCCGTCGCGGGAGCGAGCGCCGGTGCGGAAATCGAAGGCGTGGGGGTATTGTGGGAGCAGAAGCTCGGCGCCGGCACGTATGTGGGGGTATCGGCCCAGTGGGGTTGGTCCGAGGCGGACCGGGCGATCGGGGTATTCCAGTACGTGCCGCCCTCGTGGACGGACCCGGATCCCTATTGGTTCGAGCGGCCTGCGGCGATGACGGAGAGTCTCGACTACCGCGAGCGGTTGGTGCAAGTCACCCTGGACCAGTTGCTGGGAGCCCACTGGGCTTTGGGTCTGCGTTATCGCTGGACGGACGTCGACCTGGACGAGGTGTTTGGCTCGATTCCGGAGGATCCAGCCGTGACGCGGATCAACGGGGCGTTCCGGCCTCGGCAAAGCCTGGGGTCCACGTGGCAGCAGGCGCTCGCGCAGGTGATCTATAATCACCCCGGCGGTTGGTTCGCCCAGGCCCAGATCCGATGGAACCGGCAGAGCAACCATGGCTACGCGCCCGCCCTCGGCAGCGACGAGTTCTGGCAGGCTGATGTCGTGGGCGGCTGCCGCTTCTGGAAGCGCCGGGCCGAAGTGGCGCTGGGACTTCTGAACGTCGCTGACACCGATTACTCCTACAACCCGCTCGCCGGCGGCGGCGGTTGGCCTCGCGAACGCCTGCTCGTGGTGCGCCTCCGATTGAGTTTTTAGCGAGGCGCCGCCTCAGACCGATGAAGCATGCAGTCCAAAGACACCGTGGGGGGGGCAGCGGGGCACCCTGCCTCCGCGCCTCGCTAACGTAGAGTCCTCGACGGAACGTGGGGAGGCCTGGAACAGCAGAGACCCAAACTTGACCTAATCGCATCGACTTTCACAAGTCGAGGACTCTAGCGAGGGGCTACGGCAGGGGTGCCTCGACCTGCCCAGCCTCATGATACTGCCAGTTGAAGACAACGACGGTGTTGTTGCCCAGCGTGGCGCTCTTGTAGAAAATGCCCGCCCGATAATACGTCGCCTCCTCCAGTCGCCGGGTGGCCCGACTCAGCTTGAGGTTGCTGCTCACCGAGCAGGCTGGCGTGGCGTCGTCGTTGCACACCGGGCCCAGCAGCGGGTTATTGTCCTTCAGGATCACCACGCAGGTGTCCAGCGGCGTCGCGTTGGCCGGAGCCGGCCGGCACGTGTCAATCGTCAAGTACGGCCGGTTGAAAGTGTTGGGGTACGGGTTGCTGGCGGGGGCGAGCGTGCGGGGACCAAGAAACGGGACCGCGGTGTAGACCCGGTCGAATCCGGGACAGCAGGAGTTGTAGCCCGCACCAAAAAGACCGACGGGGACACTGAGGTAGCCGGCGTTCCCCACCGCCGTGAACACGCTCAAGTACGCAGGATTTGACATCACCGCCGGCGACGCCGAGACCGAGACCCGGTACGCGCCCGCGTCCGCATGCCGGACGCGACGGATTGTGAAGGTCGCGTTGGTGGCTCCGGCAATCGGCAGCTTGTTGAGGTACCATTGGTACTTCGGGACCAGCGATGACGGGGCGGTCGCCACCACGACGTTGAAGGCCGCGTCGGCCCCTTCGTGAACCGTCAGGCTGACCGGCTGCATGACAAACCAGATCCGGCCGCCTGCCGGTTTCCCGGGGCTCCAACCCGGACTCTCCCGCCAACTGCGGCAGCCTGCCGAGAAGACCAGGACCAGCGACACCGCCAGACCGACCAGGGGAGAAAGACGTGGGGCTTTCATAGGGACTTGGGTTCAAGCCACTGTATACACGACCTGGACGGGAGAAAGCAAGGACTGCCCGCCCGGGATCCTCGCCCAGGGAAGGGCGATCCGGGGCGCATTCCGACTTTTCCGCTGTCCCGAGCGCCGGCGAACCGGTACTCTGCCGGAAGCCGGGACAGGCGCCGGCTTCTGAGCCGTGAGAACACGCGCGTCAACGCCACCCCGCGGCATCACCTGCTGGGCGGGTGCGTTGCTGACCGTCCTCGTCGGGGTCGTGGCCCTGAATCCGGTCGTCGGGTCACGGCTCCGTCAAGCCAGCTACGATCTCCTGCAGATCTGGCGAACATTGCTGTCGGTCCCGCGTCCTCCCGACGGGGTCGTGATCGTCGATCTTGAGCCTCAGTACCGCCGGCGGTTCCCCATGACGAACCTCGTGGAACGCGTCCACCTGGCCCAGGTGCTGCACCACTTGAAGGCTGGCGGCGCCAAGGCCGTTGTGCTCGATGCCCTGCTCAGTGACGAGGATCCGTCGGTGGATCCCGGGCTCGCCCAACTCCTCGCCGCACACGGGCATGTCGTCCTGGGCAGCCACGCCGTCGTCGAGAGCGGACGTGCGCTGCGATCGATCGAGACCGCGAATCCCCTGCTCCTGGCCGCGGCGGCGACGAACGGTTTCATGGAGTTTCGACGCGACAGCGACGGCGCGATCCGCGAGTTGGAACCTGTGCTTGGGAGGCTGCAGCTCCGGGTGACGAACCGCGGGATCGTCACGACGGTCGTGACGAATCTGCCGACGCTCAGCTGGGTCGCAGCAGTCCGTGAACGTCCCGATCTCACCAGGGTCGAAGCCCGCCGCAGCCGATGGTGGCTGACGTACTACGGCGGCGCCCGCCGTCTTCCGCACACGAACGGCACGGACGCCGCGGCCGCCGCCGCCGCGGGCTTTTTCCGAAACCAGATTGTCGTGGTGGGTCAGCGCCACGGCATCAACGACCCCGGGGAGTGCCCGACCGGGTTCGACACGTTCCGGAGCCCTTACGGCGCAGCGGCCCGCCGCTACGACGGCGTCGAGGTCCACGCCACGGCGCTCCTCAACCTCTTGCACGGGCAATGGCTGCGCGAGGTGGCGCCGTGGCTCCAACTGCTGGGGACGGTGCTGGCGGGTGTCGGCCTGGGGTGGGGGCTTTCCCAGTGCCGACCGTGGCGGGCCTTGGCGCTGGCGGCAGGCCTCGGCACAGCGGCCGCTGCAGCGGCCGGCGTGCTGGCGTGGATCGGCCGCTGGTGGTTCCCCTGGCTGGTGCTGGTCGGCGTCCAGATCCCCGTGGCCCTGGCCTGGGCCGTTTTCCGCCACTCGACGCGCGCCTATCTCGAGAACCGGCTCCTGGTGCGGTCGCTCTCGCTGTATCTCTCGCCCCAGCAGGTGGCACGCATCGTCCGCCAGCCAACCCTCCTGCAACGGGGAGGACGCCAACAGTTGGTCAGCATCCTGGCGAGCGACATCGCCGGCTTCTCACGCATCTCGGAACGCATGGACGCCGAAGACCTGATGGCGCTGCTCAATCGCTACTATGAGGGGGCCATCGACTGCGTGCACGCAACGGAGGGCACCGTCGTCAAACTCATCGGGGACGCCATCTTCGCGCTCTGGAACGCCCCGCAGGAACAGGAGGATCACCGGGCGCGGGCGTGTCGGGCCGCCCTGTTGTTGCGGGAGCGACTTGGGACGTTCAATGCTCAGCCGGGGACGTTGCCCATGCGCACGCGCGTGGGGCTGCACACCGGCACGGCGTGCGTCGGCAACGTGGGGAGCGCGGACCGATTCGAGTACACCGCGGTGGGGGAGGCTGTGAACCTGGCTTTCCGGCTCGAGAGCCTCAACAAGCAGCTCGGCACCGACATCCTGGCAACTCGCGATGCCCTCAAAGGCATTCATCTGCAAGTCGTCTCCCGGTGCCTCGGCCACTTCCGGCTCAAGGGATTCGATCACGTGGTGGAAGTGCACGAGTTGATCCAACTGGCCGGCCGGGGTGCCAGCCCGGCGTGGGCCGAGCCCTTCGCGGCCGGACTACACCATTTCCAGAGGCACGAATTCGACCTCGCCGAGCGCGCCTTCCGCCAGACCTTGAGCCTGCGCCCCGAGGACGGTCCCGCGCGGTTCTATCTCGAGACCTTGACGGCTCTTCGCCTGGTTCCCCTGCCGCCGGAATGGGCCGGCGAGATCGAGATCCATGAAAAGTAGCTTGCCTATCAGGCCCAGCAGGTACTGCGCGTCGTCATCCCCCTGGCCGGCTGACCGATTCAGCCAGGTCACAGCCTCCTTCGAGGCCTCGGGACCTCGCAGCACGAGCACATTGCGCGCGTAGTTGAATTGAGCCTGCGCGTCTCCCTGTTCGGCAGCCTTCAGCAGCCACCGCATCCCCTCCTCCGTCCGTGGCGGCTGCGCCTCGAGACACGCCTTGGCCAGAGCCATCCGGGCCGGGATGTCGCCGGATTCGGCCCGGCGCTCGAGCGTTTCGAGGGAGCCCGCAGCACCGGATCGCGCCTGCGAGACGGCGGTCATCATCTCGAAGCCCAATTGACTCGCGCGCCGATGGTCTTTCGGGAGCTCACCCCGGTCGAAGGCGAGGGCCTTTCGGATGTGTTCCGCGGAGTTCACGGAGTCGTCCAACTCCGTGTAGACGGCAGCCAGGCGGAGATGCACCACCGGGTTTATCGGGCTCAAGGCGAGGGCCCGCTGCAACTCGGCCAGGGCGGGCTTCCAGCGCCGCCGCGCCATTTCGATGACTGCCGCCGCGTCATGCACGTCCCAGGTGTCGCGCCCGTCGGATTGGAGTTGGCTCAATTCGGCGGCTGCGAGTTCGACCTCGCCGAGCCCCGCCATGCCCCGGACGAACTGGAGGCGCGTCCAGCGATCGTTCGGGTTGAGCTTCAGCCCCGCCCGCAGCAGCGCCGCATTGGGTTTGAGCTGCGATTGCATCGCCTGGTGGGAAACGGCTTGCACATCGTCCAACACCACGAACTCCTCGTGCAACGCGCAAAAGAGCCGCCAGGTCGGGTCCACCAAAACGCTTTGTCCGTTGAGAAGGAACGCCGCGCAGTCGTGATAGGCGGAGGAACCGTCGGCACAGCGCTCGACATGCACGAGCCACGCGTCCAGCCCGATCGCACGCACCATGGCCACGAAGAGCTTCGCGTACTCCTGGCAGGAAAAGCGTGTTTCCGGATCCGTGGACTTCCGCAAGGCCTCCGCCGCCGTCCGTCGCTCGCCGTCGCCCGATCCCCGCCCGCGCCGCGCCACGTCCGCAAACAGCGCGAAGGCACGGAGCGCGTTGTTGGTCAGGCCCGTGGTGAGCCGACGCGCCTCGGCGGCCAGCTCCGGCGTGATTTCCAGCGGATTCACCACCAGAGCCCGATCCTCGGGCGTGAGCCGGCGGTCGAGCTCGGCCTTCAGCTCGTCGGGAGTGAACGACCGGGGCGGGACGACGGCCGGCAACGCCTTGCCGTCCGCGCGCGGCCGAATGCCGACCGTGGTCGACTCCAATGTGGCACGGATCATGGCATCCGTTGCCGTCTTGGGGCCAAGACGCTGCAACTCCCGCCCCGCCAGTTCCACATGGCCGACGGCGAGAGCTGCCTGAAGCAGTGCCAGATCCACGATGTCGCCTTCGCCGGGCAAATCCTCGATCTCGTCCAGCAAGTCACGGGCCCCTTCCAGATCGCCGGCTTGGGACAACGCCGCGGCCAGGAGCACCGGTGCCGCCGCATCGTCCGGTCGGTCAGCCCAAGCCTGCCTGAGGAGGACTGCCAGGTCGGCCCATCGCTTCAACCGCGAGAGCAGATCGAACACCGCCCGGATCGCCTCCGGGCAGCCCCGATGCAACCGCAGCGCCTCCCGCATCTCGGCCTCGGCACCGCCCATGTCCTCGCGCATCCACAACACCAGCGCGTGGGCCAGATGCGCCTCACACGAATCCGGCTGTTGCCGGAGGAACTCCTCGGCGGCCGACGCACAGTCGGCCTTCCGGTCTGCCTCGACGAGGAGGTCGAGGAGCGAAACATGGGCCAACCCGCACCGGGCATCGGACGCGAGCACCTCCCGCCAGGCGGCTTCCTGCTCGGCGACCGGAACTCCACGAACCTGGAGGGCGATCGCTTTGGCGAAGGCGCCGGCTGTGACCTCGCGATCCGTCACCCCCATTCTCCAGTGCCGCCACTCCTCCTCCGGGATGCGACGGTCCAACGCCTCCGCCACCTTCAGGATGAGGGACTCTGCGAGATCAACCCAGCGCGGGGCAGCGACCCGGATCGCGACCGGCGGTGTCTCCCCCTCGATCCGCAGCATCGTGGCGTCGGCCACCCAGCCGGCCGGTTCGCGTCGGAACACGCCCCAGACCGCGGCGTTGGCCTTCACCTCCATCGCCACGTCGCGAGCCCGTCCTGCATCGATGGCGTTGGCCGCGCTCTGACCCGAACGGCGCAGGGCGGGTTCGATGCTGCGCCATCCCGGCGTCCTGGTGGCTTGCGCATGCATCAAGCCCATCCGCACCAAAGCGGGCAACGCCTGCCGCCAGTCCTCGAGCGATGTGTCGCCGGTCGCATCCCCCTGCGCGTGTCGGGTGTCCCCGCGCAGACGGGTCTGGTCACCATGGGCTTCCCGTTGCCCCGCGCCCGAATCCGGCATGACGCCCAGCTCGAGGTGCAGGATGCGACCGGGCGCCGCCGTCCCCTCGCGACGACGCCGCTGGCGGGGCCGCTGGATCGACGATCGCGGTGAACCGAGCCCGATGACCTACGACCTGCGCCTGGGCGCCGAGGCCGGTTCGCCGCAGCTCCGCTTCACCCTCACCGTCCTCCACGCCGTCGCCCGCCAGCAGCCGTGGGAGGAACGCAAACCGGCCGTGACCGTCACGGATTGGCGGCTGGGTTTTCGACTGGCACAAGCCGCGAATCACTGGGGCGTCAGAACCGAGCGCGGCGGCCTGCCATTGAGCCACGCCCCGTTCGTCGACCTGCGTGAACCCGATGAACAGAGGTACACCGTCCGCGCGGGCGAGCGCGAGGTGGCCACGGGCACCCGCGCGCCGGGTTGGCTGACGGCGGTTCAGGGACCGGACTCTGTCTGCCTGGGGGTGCGCGACTTCTGGCAAAACCATCCCAAGCGTCTCCGGGGCGGCGAGGACCGACTCGAAGTCGGACTCTGGCACGGCCCTGCGCCCATGAGCTGGGAGGGCGGCCTCGCCAAAACGCACGAGCTGGTGCTCGACGTGGCCACCGGGTTGCGCGACTACGGCGACGCCTACATGGGGGTCCGTACAAGGGCAAGAACGCTTTCCTCAATCTCGAGTACGACGTGCCCTTCACAGTGGATCGCCCGCGAACTCTCCCGGTTCCAAGGCCTCGGCAACGAGCGGCAGATCGGCTGGTCGCTCTACGCCCTCAGCGCGCTCCACGAGGTCACGGGTTCACCGCCCTACCTTGAGACGGTGCGCGCGAGGTGACCCTCGACTTCGAGGCCGCGGGCGAAGGTTATCACTCCGCCACGCTGTTCGATCCGAAGGGCGTTCCGGTGGGACATGTACACCGGTTCATCGACTTCGAGGATTCCGGGAAGTACCGCCTCGAATTGAAAGCGCCGGTGACCGGTCCGCGCCAAGGTTGGTCGCTCGAACTCAACGCCGTCCGCGTCCTGCGCGCCGAGGGATTCAACCCCTGCTGGTCGGCGTCGATCGAGAACTGGTTCGATCCGGAGTCGCCCGAATCCGCGGGGCAACGCTGACCGGCCCGGGCGTCACTTTACTGTTGCCGGAGCCGGTAGAACTGCATCCCGGTGCCGGGCAGCGGCAGCAAGACCGGGCTTTGGTCAGCACCGCTGACATCGGCCCAGCCCGCTGCATGGGTAACGCTGGCGTTCTGCTGGAGGATATACCCCGAGCCGGACCAGCTGAACCTCAAGAGACCCTCGGCCACCGTCACGCCCACCGCGGGGGGCAGGCCCTTCATGACTTGCGCCAGCTCGGCCTCGTTCAACACCCGATTGAAGACGTGGATGTCATCCAGGTAACCGGAGTAGGCCATCGGCCAAGTGTCGGTCGAGCGCCCAAACTCGAGCGGTTGGCTCGCCGGCCAGAAGCCCGCGTAACCGTCGGTCTTCTCATTCTCGAGCTTGCCATCCACGTAGAAGGCGATGATCCCGATGGAATCCATGGCATAGACATACGCGACGTGATGCCAGGCGTCGTCGTCAAGCCGGGTCACGCCGTCAATGCTGATGCCGGTCGACGTGCTCTGGTTGAACAGGCACCCGGGTTCGTGATCCGCATAGATCGCGGGGTCCCGATCCGGGGGCGCGATCGAGAGCGAATCGCCCACCGACCCGGCCACGAACGCCGTGCGACGGTCGAACAGGGTTGCGCCGCTGTATCCGATGGTGTTGGCGGGAAGCCCCTTCATCCAGAAGCAGAGGGTGCCCACCCGGCTGTCGAGGTCCGGATGCGCAACGACGGCCATTTGCTGGTCGCGGAGGGTGCCATCGAAGTGGATGACTCCCTGGCGCGCGACGCTGTGGGCGTCGGCGACCTCAGCCTCCCAGGTCGCTCCCCGGTTCTCCGCGTGGTGCGCCTGGGTCTTGGCCGGGTTGGCGGGAGCGTCATCGACAATGACGTTGTCCTCGGCCGGCGCGTCGGCAAACTGGTAGCGGAGGACGAGGCTGTCGGCCAGACTGGGCCGCGGCGTGACAGCAACCGTCGCCGGCACGCTGGTCCGGACGCGCAAAGGGTTCGAGGCGACCAGGGTGTACGTGCCCGCCTGGGCAGGAGTGATGTCGGCGAGAACCAACTCGAGGGCGGTGGCGCCCGGCACGTCCTCGCCGTTGCGCTGCCATCGGCAGGCGATCGGCGCGGTGCCCTGAACGTCGGCGCGCAGAAACACGCGGTCGCCGGCACGGACATTCCAGCTTACCGGGCTGGCCGTGATCTGCAGGCCCGTCGCGGCCGGCATCACCTGCACTTCGGCCAAACAGAGCTGGGTGTTGCCCGGGTCGGCCAGGTCCGTGGCCAGCGTGTGTTCGAGGTGCACGACCTGCGCGATGGTGCCGGCGCCGAGGTCGAGAATCGTGGGATTCGGCGGGTTCACCTCGCCGGAGACCGCGACACGCAGGAGCTCCGTGCGCGCGCCCGGGTCCGCGCTGTCATAGAGGACCAGGTCCACGTTCCGATTTCGCGTGAAGCAACAATCCGTCCGCCACCAGACAATCACCTGCCCGACGTTGCGAGGCGTGCGCAGGTCAACCTCCCACCACCCGTAATCGCCGGCGCCGGCGGTGCAGGCAATGGTCCCCGCCGACCATGAACCGGTCGTGTTGCCGTCGATGGCCTTGCTGGCCACGGGCTGAATGGAGTGCGGATAGAGCGACGACTGGGTCGCCACGCCGGTCCGGGCGTAATTGATCGGCGCCGAGGGGCTGGCGGCCTGGATGGCCACCGGGACGATGGTGTTGTTGAAGGGATCTTTGACGCCGCTGATGAGCAGCGAGATGTTGTCGCCCAACAGCAGGTTGCCAATCGTCAACACCACCGTCCGGCCGTCGGCCTGCAGCACCGCATCGTCGGTGGTCGGACCGCCCTCGAGCGCGTAGTGGGCTGTTTCACCCGCACTGGCTGGATCGAGACGCTCGCTGAAGACCAGGAACATCCGGACGCTGTCCGTCACCTCGAAGCTGTTCGTCACGAGCGTGGGCGCAACAACGTCCGCGGTGACCGTGAGCGTCGTCTCCGATGAAAACACGCCGTGGCCGGAAACGGAGGCCTGAACCTTGTATCGGGCCCCGCCATCGGCCTGGCCCAGCAGCGGCGTCGTGTACGCGTTCATCCAGCTCCCCGCGGCGCCGGCTACCTCCGTGCCATTGCGGTACCAGCGATAACTGATCTCCTCCGGCCGGATCCCGCCGTCCACGGTGGCCAGCACCGGCCCCAGCGTGACGGCATTGCCCTCGACCACCTCGATTGCCGCCGGGAGGTTCGTCACGAAAGCCATCGCCGGGGCGGCTGGAAGCGGCGGGAACACCTCGACTTCGGGCAGGTTCAGGAACGTGTCCGGCGTGTCCGCCGTGGTGTTGAGCACCACGCTTTGACCTTGAGCCAGGGGCGGTGCGAAGTTGATGACAAACTTGGGGCCGCTGGGCTGCACCGCAAACACCTGCGCATACAGCGGATTGGCGCCTGCATCCGCCACGGTCAGTTGCACCTGATCGTACCGGGCGTACGTTCGATCGCGGCGCGGCCAGAGCACGACGCTGCCGATCGTCTGGGGAGCCGGCAGGTCGACCCGCCACCAAGGGAGCGGGTCGGCGTCGGGCGTGTCATCCGGCGCTGAATAGCCCCAGAGATAAGCGCCCGTGGACAGGCTCGTGAGGCCCATGTGGTTGCCATCGATGGCTTGCTGCGGCCCGTAGAGGCTCGGGTCGCCGGCGTAGACCGAGCTCGAAGCTGCCGTGCCGCCGTTGATGTCCTGGGCGTAGTTCATCAGAGCCACCAACGGCTGATCGAAAACCTCGACCTCGGCCAGCGACACGTACTCGGGCAGACCCTCGAGATGATCGACAACCACCACACGGCCGTCGACGACCGGATCCAGGTTGAATCCGAGGTCGCGCGGCGTGGTGCCGGCCCAGGCCCAGGTGTTCGTCTCCCACAACGGCACGCGCGTCGCGAGGTCGGCGCGGTCGTAGATCACCACGCGGAGATACTCGTTGCGCTCCGGACAGCAGTCCTCGCGAAACCACAGGTGCACGTGGCCGATCGGGCGCGCCTCACCGAGGTCAACCTGCCACCACTCGCCCGCATTGCCGGTCGCCGTGTGACTCATCGAAGCGTCGCCCCAGCTGCCTGACCGGTTGCCGTCAATCGCTTTTGCGGCGGTGGGGTTCATCGCGTTGTTGAGCGTCGACGATTGCGTCGCCGTGCCGATGCGAGCCCAATTGGTCAGCGAGGTCGCGTTCGCGGAGATGGCGGCCAGACCCGCGAGCAGGGTCAAACCGAGGATTCGGGAGTGCATATTCATCGGGGGTCAGGGGATTCAGCGGTTCTGGCTTTCGCACCTCCCCGTGGGCATGGAACCGGCCGCACACGGCCTTCCACGGGCCCTACAGGTGGCTGCAATTCTACGGTGCAGACTGGATCCTCGCCCCCCGGGCTGTCAAGGCCCGGATAGGGCAGGACCCATCCTGTCGTCGCCCGCGGTAAGGGCGGCGCGGGGACTGTTCGCGGCTTCCCCTTGCACCCGCCGCGGTCGGCGCCCGCAGCCACAGACCCGGTCGGTCGGCCGTCCGCAACAAAGGGTCGACGCCGCATTCCGCCGCCGCTATCATGTCCCACCGAATGAGCGCCAACGCCGCTCACACGATGCTCAAACACCTCCTGCTGCTGACGACCGCCCTCCTGGGGTGCCACGCCCTGGCCGCCGACGACGTGCTGATCGTGGCTGACGAGTTCCCCGCGATGGAACAACTCGCCGCCGCGTTGAAGGCGGAGGATGCCATCCCCAGTCGCGTGGTCGCTCAAACCAATCTTCCATCCCACCTGACCGGCTTCAGCGCCGTGATCGTCTACATCCACGGCAACCTGCAAGCGCGGACCGAACAGGCCCTCATCGAGTACACGCGCGACGGGGGCAAGCTCGTCCTCCTCCACCACTCGATCAGCTCCGGCAAGCGGAAGAACGCCCAGTGGTTCCGGTTTCTCGGGATCACGCTGCCCGAAGGCGACGTCGACCAGGGCGGCTACAAGTGGATCGAACCGGCGACGCTCGACCTGGTCGCACTCGAACCGAGCCATTTCATCACGACTCACAACGTCCCCTATCCCAAGCAGATCGACTGGCGCGATGAGCAGACCGGAGACCCTGTGCGTCGGCTTCCAGGTTTCACCCTCCACGAATCCGAGGTGTATCTCAATCACGTCTTCACCGAGCCGCGCACCCTGTTGCTCGGACTAAAGTACGCTGACCCGAAATCCGGACGCGTCTGGATGCAGCCTCATGCGGGCTGGGTGAAGGCTGCCGCGCGAGGCTGGATTGTCTATCTCCTGCCCGGTCACAGCACCAAGGACTTCGAGCACCCCGCCTACCGCCGCATCGTTCTCAACGCCGTGATCTGGAAGCCGTGAAAGGGCCGGAGGACCGGGAACGGTACGCCAGTGCGCCAGTGCGCCGGTGCGACAGTGCCGCGCCCGCGCCGCGGCCCTTCGATCCGCGCGAAGGGGCGTTTGTGATTGCAGCCTGATGACAGCCCATGCCAAGGTTTCCCGCCATGTTAGGAACACTCGAAGGCTGGCTCCGGATTCGATGGCGACGCAGCTTTCCCGGATCATGGCCGCTCGTCCTGCTGGCCCTGCCGGGCCTGTTCGCAGCCCGGTTGTGCGCCAGTGACATTGTGGTCAGCGAGATCATGTACCGTCCGGCGTCGGCGGACCGGCGCGAGGAGTTCCTCGAGCTCTTCAATCGGGGAACGAACCGCTACAACCTGGCAGGATGGAGTTTCGCTGACGGCGTGCGCTTCACGTTCCCCTCGGTCGTGGTGGGGCCGGGCGAGTACCTCGCCGTGGCGGCGGACCTTCCTGCGTTCCGGAGCCGCTACCCGGACGTCACCAACGTGGTCGGCGGCTGGGAGGGGCAACTCGCCGAGAACGGCGAGTCGATCAGCCTGGTAAACCTCCTCGGCGAAGAGGAAGACTCCGTGACTTACGCCAGTGAAGGCGACTGGGGCGTGCGGGAGCGCGGTCCGGACGATCGGGGGCACCGGGGCTGGCTCTGGACGGCCCCGCACGACGGGGGCGGGCCGTCACTCGAACTCATCAACCCCTGGTTCGCGAACCGGCACGGACAGAACTGGACCGCCAGCGCGGTCGCAGGCGGAACACCGGGCCGCCAGAACACCGGCTTCCGAACCAACATCCCGCCGGTCATCCTCGATGTGATCCACTTCCCGATGGTTCCTTCGTCCAGGGACACGGTTGCGGTGCGTGCCAATGTGCAGGACGAGAACTCCCTGGGCATCGTGGTCTCCCTCTGCCACCGCCTCGACGGAGCCCCGGCGTTCAGCGAGACGCCCATGGCCGATGATGGCCAGCACGGCGACGGCGGGATTGGCGACGGCATTTACGGCGCCGTGCTGCCGGCCCGGCCTCACAACACCGTGATCGAGTTCTATGTGTCCGCCCGTGACACCGAAGGCAACCAGCGCACCTGGCCGGCCCCCAGCCAGCCCGCCGGTACGCAATCCGCCAACTGCCTCTACCAGGTGGATGACACCCGCGAGGACGGGCTCCAGCCCTTCTACCGTCTCATCACCACCGAGGTCGAGCGAGCCGAACTCGAAGCCATCGGACAACTTCCCTGGTGGCAATCGAGCGACGCCCAGATGAACGCCACCTTCATCAGTCGCGAGGCGGGCGTGACCGAGTGCCGCTACACGACGGGGCTGCGGATGCGCGGGGGAACCAGCCGGGCGCTCGCCAGCAAGAACCGACGGGTCAACCTGCCCAATGACCGCCTCTGGCGGGATCAGGATGCCCTGAACCTCAATGTGGCGAATCCGCATTCGCAGATCGCGGCCAGCGCGCTCTGCCAGCTCGTGGGGGTGCCGACCGCTTACGCCCGCGCGGTTCAGGTTCGGGAGAACAACCGCCAACTCGCCGGCACGGCCGGGTCTCCCTTCGGCGTGTACGCCCACGTCGAACCCCTCGGCGGTGAGTATGCCGAGATCCACTTTCCCACGGACCCTGACGGCAATCTCTACCACGCCCGTGAGGGCAATCTTGAGTACCTCGGCGAGGATCCCGCCGCGTACGCCGCGATCGCCAATTACTCGAAGATGACCCACAGCAGCGAGAACGACTGGAGCGATATCATCCGCTTGACCCGGGTCTTGAACACCGCCGCGGACGCCCAGTACGCCACCGCAGTCCGGCAGGTGGCCGATGTCGAAGAGTGGGCGCGCTACTTCGCGATCCACACGGTGCTCGGGAGCGGTGAAACCTCGCTGGCCACAGGGGCGAACGGCGATTACGCCCTGTACTGCGGCGTGGCGGATCCGCGTGCCCTGTTGGTGGCCTACGACCTCGATTCGGTCCTCGGGGTCGCCATCGGACCGAACGCCAGCATCTACCGGGCCACGAACTCCCTGGTCGGGCATCGGTTCCTGACCCACCCCGAATTCGCCCCCCTCTACCTCGCCGAGGTGCGCCGACAGGCAACCACCGTGCTGGCGCCCGAGCATGTCAATCGCCTGCTCGATCGGTTGCTGGCGGGCTGGGTGCCCGCGGCCAATCTCCAGGCGATGAAGGACTTTGTTGTGGCTCGCAACGCCTTCGTGCTATCCCAAATCCCCACGGCCTTGACCGCGTCGTCAGACCTGCCCGTCGCCGCCGGGACCGCCTTCCGCCGCACCACGAGCCCACATGCAGCTCTCCGGGGAACCGCCGACCCCGTCCGCACCCGACGCGTCGTTGTCAACGGCCAGGCAGCGCGATGGGAGGCCCTCACCGGGCTGTGGGATGCACCCGCCGTCCCGCTGCTTCCGGGAGTCAATTGGCTCAACGTGATGGCCCTGGATGCAGACGGCCAGGAGGTGGAAAGGTTGCTCTTCGCAGTCTGGCGCGACACGGGCTCGACCACAAACCCGGGGAGCGTCCTGACCGCGAATACCCTCTGGCGCGCCGAGCAGGGACCCTATCGCGTTGCCCAGGCGCTCGAAATCCCCGCCGGCATCACGCTCGCCATCGAACCCGGCACGTCGGTTTACTTCGACCCCGCCGGCAGTCTGCAGATCTCCGGCCGATTGCTCGCGGAGGGGACCGCCGACCGCCCAATCGCGCTGGACCGCACACCAGGTGCCAGCGGCAGTTGGGGCGGGCTCTCTTTCGTAAACGCCACCAACGAGAACCGCCTCGCCCACGTCTGCATGGCCAACTACTCGCCGCGCGCCCTGTTCATCACCAATTCCGTCGTGGTGGCTGAGCACATCGTCTGGACCAACTCGACACACAAGGTGATCTTCGTGGTCAATTCATCGCTCGCGGTCCGCCATTCCCGGTTCCCGAATCTGCTCTACGAAGAGACGGTCGGCGGCGGGGGCATCCTGCCCGGAGGGTTCATGATCTTCGAGGGCAACATCTTCGGTGTCACCCACGACTACAACGACATCATGGATTACAGCGGATGCAAACGGCCCGGGCCCATCCTCCAAATCCTCGACAATGTCTTCATGGGAGGCGGCGATGACGCCCTCGATCTCGACGGCACCGACGCCCACATCGAGGGCAACGTGTTCATGCACTTCCACAAGGACAATTCGAGCACGAGCGAGTCCTCGGCGATCGCCATGGACAGCTACGCCGGGAATTACTCCGAGCTGGTCGTGGTGCGAAATGTTTTCTACGACAACGACTACGCGATGGTGATGAAGGGCGGCGCGGTGGTGCACGCCCACAACAACACGTTCGCCTCCAGTGCGAAGGGCGCCCTCTGCTTCGCCGAGCCGGGCCGGCCGGGGTCAGCCCCCGCTTCGGCCGTCGCCTTGGACGGCAACATCTTCTGGCAACAGCCCGCGGTGATGGCGAATCTCGACACCAACCTCCTCACGCAAGGGGTGCTGAAACTCCGTGTCGACCGATCGATCCTTCCCCAGCCCGGCCCCTGGAGCGGCGAGGGCAATCGGAACGAAGACCCTCGGTTCCTGAACCCATCCCAAGACTTCCGCCTGCGGCCGGGATCGCCGGCGCTCGGCGCCGGCCCCTTCGGCATCGATATGGGCGCGATGGTTCCCGCTGGCCCGCGGATCACGGGCGAACCGCGGCCGTTGACCCGCCGCCGCGACGCAAAGCTCACCGTGAGCGGACCCGGCCTCACGCATTACCGTTATCGGCTGAATGCCGGATCATGGAGTGCCGACCTGCCGGTCACCCAGCCCATCGCGCTGTCGTCGTTGTCCGAAGGCACTCACCGCGTCGCCGTGATCGGCCGCAACTCGGCCGGCGCCTGGCAACCCGAAGACCAAGCCGTTCTCTCGCGCTCCTGGACGGTGAGTTCCGCCGCGCCGCGCCTGTGGCTGAGCGAGATCCTCGCAAGAAACGTCGCGGCCGTCCCGATCGCCGGGGGCCACCCGGACCTTGTCGAACTGCACAACGACAGCCCCGAGGCCGCCGAGGTGTCAGGCCTCAGCCTCAGCGACGACCCGGATGTCCCGGACAAGTACGTATTTCCCGCCAACACGGTGATGCCGGCCAACAGCTACCTCGTCCTGATCGCGGATCGCGCCGTGAATCCAGCGGGGCTCCACCTCGGCTTTGCCCTGGATGACGAAGGCGAGAGCCTCACGCTCTACGACCGTGCCGAGAACGGCGGACAACCGCTCGATTCCGTCACCTTCGGACTGCAGGTGCCCGACCGGTCGATCGCAAGGCTCGACGACGGGCACTGGGCGCTGGCCCTGCCCACCTTCGGCGAGCCCAACCAGCCCGCCCGCCTTGGCGACGCCTCCCGGGTCAGAATCAACGAGTGGCTCGCCAACACCGGCATCGTGTTCCGGGATGACTTCGTCGAGCTCCACAACCCGGACACCCAACCGGTCGCGATCGGCGGTTTCCACCTCACGGACGAACCCGTGACCTGGCCGAAGCGCCAGCAGATCCCACCCCTGAGCTTCATCCCAGCCGGAGGCTACGCCGTGTTCTACGCCGATCCCGATATCGCGTCCGGCCGGAACCGGCTCGAGTTCCATCTGGCCCTCGAAGTCGGCATGATCGGCCTGTCCGATGCCGCCGGGGTCCTGATCGACCAGATCCCCTATGGCCCCCAGCGACCGGACGTGTCCGAAGGACGCAGCCCCAGCGGATCCTCCACGATCCTGTTCTTCGAGACACCAACGCCCGGAGCGGGGGGCGGCGCCGTCAATCCCCAGAATCGTGCGGTCGTGCTAAACGAAATCTCAGCGCATGCCGTCGACTGGATATCGGGCGGGCAGGACGCCCCCGACTGGATCGAGTTCTACAACACCGGCGACGTCGCGGCGGATCTCGGCGGAATGAGCCTCAGCGACCGCCTCGAGGAACCCCAACGCTGGGTCTTCCCCGCGGGAACGACCCTCGGCGCCCGCCAGTTTCTCGTCGTCCTATGCGACAGCCTTGCTCCCGCTTCCGCCGGCAACACCGGCTTTGGCTTGAGCGCCGACGGCGACGAGGTCTACCTGTTCGACCGCCTCGAGAATGGCGGGAACGTGATCGAGTCGGTTGTCTTTGGTGTCCAGGCCATGAACCACTCCCTCGGCCGCGTTCCTGTCGGCATCGGGGCCTGGCGACTCACCGCACCCACGCCCGGAGCGTCCAATGTCGCAGCGGCCCTCGGAGACCCCAGCCAGCTCCGCATCAACGAGTGGATGGCTGACCCCGAGACGGGCAACGACTGGTTCGAACTGTTCAATGCCGGGTCCAGGCCCGTCGACCTGAGTGGGCTGCATTTCACCGATGACCTGGCTGATCCCACCAAGTCCCAGGTCCCTCCCCTCTCCTATCTGGGGGTCGGACCCGGCGCGTACCAGGTGTTCGTGGCGGACAGTCAGCCCGGACAGGGCGCCGATCATGTCGATTTCAAACTCTCCGGTAACGGTGAAACGATTGGGTTGGCGTCGGCGTCCGGTTTTCTGCTCGATTCGGTGGTCTTCGGCACCCAGGAAGAGGGCGTGTCGGAAGGACGCATGCCCGATGGGGCCTCGCGCATCATTCGTTTTCCCGGCACAACCACCCGCGGCAGCGCCAACACCGACACGCCAGCCCCCCGCCTCTCGGCGGCCGTCCTGCCCGACCCCGCCGTGCTGCTCGTGTGGGATTCTGTCCCTGGCGGCCTTTATGCGGTCGAGCGCAGCCCGGACCTGCATCCGGCTCAATGGACGGTCCTCAAGTCCGTCACCGCCACGGAGAACAGGACCAGTTTCCTGGACGCGAGCCCGAACGGCCCAGAGGCCTTCTATCGGATCCGCCGGGAGCACTGAACGGCCGGTGCGCACCCCCTGCCGCCGCCGCGGGCGCCGCAGGATCAATCCGCGATCCGCCCCCGATCGGCGCGGTCGAGATAGCTCTGCAGGAGAATCGCGGCGGCTGTCTGGTCGACTTTCTGCCGCCGTCGATCCCGTCGGACGCCGCCCTCGATCAGCATCCGGTTCGCCTGGGCCGAGGTCAGCCGTTCGTCCCATGCCTCCAGCGGCACCTCGATGGCAGCCCGCAGCCGCTCGATGAACTCCCGTGCCTGCGCCGCGGCCAGACCATAAGAGCCGTCCAGATTCCGCGGCATGCCCACGATGATTCGCTCGACCTCCTTCTCCCGAACCAGCACCTTGAGGCGATCGAGCAACTCGGCAAACGGTGCCGCGGGAATGAACTCGAGCGGTTGCGCGATGATCTTCAGCTCGTCGCTTACCGCCACGCCAACTCGTTTGGATCCGGGATCCAATGCCAGGACTCGCATGTCACCTCCCCTCCCCCGCCTCTCGCAGAGCCGACGCCGCGGCTTCCACCGTGGTCTCGAGATCCTGTTCCGTATGGGCGGTCGACAGGAAACCCGCCTCGAAGGGCGAAGGAGCCACGTAGACGCCGCGGTCCAGGAGCCCGTGGAAGTAGCGGGCGAACCGGTCCCGATCACTGGTCAGCGCACCGGCAAGCGAGTGCACCGGCTCCCGCGTGAAGTAGAGGCAGATCATCGAGCCGCACCGGTTCACTTGTGCGGGCACGCCCGCCTCCTGTGCCGCCTCGAGCAAGCCGCGCTCGAACCGCTCGCCCAGGGTCTCGAGCCGCGCATAAACAGCGTCGTCCAGCAACTCGAGCGCAGCCAGGCCGGCGGCCATCGCCAGGGGGTTCCCGCTCAGCGTGCCCGCCTGGTACACCGGGCCCACCGGAGCCAGCAGCTCCATGATGTCGCGCCGCCCCCCAAACGCCCCCACCGGCAGCCCGCCGCCAATGATCTTGCCGAAGCAAGTTAAATCCGGCTTCACACCGAAACGCTCCTGCGCGCCCCCGCGGGCCAATCGGAAGCCCGTCATCACTTCGTCGAAAATCAGCAGCGCGCCCTCCTCGGAGGCAATCTCGCGCAGGAACTCGAGAAAGCCCGGCCGCGGCAGGTAGACCCCCGCATTGCCCGGCACCGGTTCGAGGATCACACCGGCAATCTCGCCGGGATTGGCGACAAAGGCCGATTTCACCGCATCGATGTCGTTGAAGGGGACCACGAGGGTATGTTGGGCAAAAGCCGCGGGAACCCCGCCGCTGTCCGGATGCCCGAAGGTCAGGGCCCCTGAACCGGCCCGCACCAGCAGGGAATCCGCATGCCCATGGTAACAGCCGTCAAACTTCAGGATCTTCGTCCGGCCGGTGTAGCCGCGGGCCAGACGAATCGCCGACATGCAGGCCTCCGTTCCCGAGTTGCAGCATCGAACCATGTCAACCGCCGGGACGCACTCCCGAATCCGCCGGGCCATGGCCACCTCGAGCGGATGGGGAATGCCAAAGCTCGTGCCGGCCGCCGCGGCCTCCTGCACCGCCGCAATGATCTTCGGATGCGCATGTCCGTGGATTGCCGGCCCCCACGTTCCGACGTAATCGATGTACTCGTTGCCGTCCACGTCCCATACCCGGCATCCCGCAGCCCGCTCCGCAAAGAACGGGCGGCCCCCCACCGCGCGAAACGCGCGCACCGGTGAGTTCACGCCGCCCGGCAAACACCGCAGCGCCTCCGCAAACAACGCATCCGACTTCGCTCGCGATCTCATAGCTTCACCATGCCCGTCTCCATCCGCGTGTCCGCACCAGACTCCCGCCCGCGGCTCGACAGGGTCAGCCCGCGACGACCGCCTTGACCCCGGAGCCGGTTCAGGCCTCCCGATAACGCTGCGCAATCGGGATCCTGCGGCCGACGCCAAACGCCTTGCTCGTGACCTTCAACCCCGGCGCCGCCTGCCGGCGCTTGAACTCCGATTGGTCGATCAGCCCCACGACCTGCCTGACGAACCCCTCCGGAAACCCGAGCCCCAGGATCTCCGCCACGGACCGGCCTTCAACCACGTACGCTTCAAGGATCCCATCCAGAACATCGTAAGGCGGCAGGCTGTCCTGATCCGTCTGGTTCGGACGCAGCTCCGCCGACGGAGGTTTCGTGATCGACGCGGCAGGAATGATCTCGCGGTCGCGATTGATCCACCGCGCCACGCGATACACCATCGTCTTGGGCAGGTCGCTGATCACCGCCAGCCCACCGCACATGTCGCCGTACAACGTGCAATAGCCCACCGCCATCTCGCTCTTGTTCCCCGTCGTCAGCAACAGCGCCCCCAGCTTGTTCGAAAGCGCCATCAGCAACACCCCTCGCAGCCGCGCTTGGAGGTTCTCTTCCGTCACATCCTCGGCGCGCCCCGCGAAGAGCGGCGCCAGCTCCCTCCTTAAAGCCTCGAACCCCGCCCTGATCGGCAGCACCGCGTACCGGATCCCCAGATTCACCGCCAGCAACCGCGCATCCTCGAGACTTCCTGCCGACGAGAACTCCGACGGCAACGACACCCCCAGCACCCGATCCGCTCCCACCGCCTCCGCCGCCAGACACGCGGTCAGCGCCGAGTCGATCCCCCCGCTCAGCCCCAGGACGACCGACTTCACTCCGCACTTGCCCAGGTAATCCCTGAGTCCTAACACCAGCGCGCCGTGCAGCTTCTCCTCGTCCGACCCCAGATCCTCCTTCACAGCCGATCCCGCGTCGGGATCCACGACCATAAAATCCTCCTCGAATCGCCGACCCCGCGCGACCAGCACCCCGTCCGCCGTCAGCACCCGGCTGCAGCCGTCAAACACCAGCTCGTCGTTGCCCCCCACGAGGTTGCAGTACACCAGCGGACACCGGCTCTTCGCAGCCAGACTCGCCAGCATCGCATGCCGCACCCGGTTCTTCCCCAGATGCCATGGCGACGCCGACAGGTTGCACAGCAAGTCCGCCCCCGCCGCCACGAGATCCGCCACCGGATCCCGCCGATAGCGCCGGTCCTGCCAGAAGCCCTCGTCGTTCCACAGGTCCTCGCAAATCGTCAGCCCGAGCGCCCGGCCGAGATACCTCACCGGAGCGTTCTCCTGCGCCGGTTCAAAGTACCGGTCCTCGTCGAATACATCGTAGCTCGGCAGCAGCGTCTTCGTCCGACGCGCCAATACCCTCCCCTCGTGAAGCAGGGCCACGGCATTTGCCAGGTTCCGGCCCGGCATCCGGCGATTCCAGTCCACATACCCCACGAGCAGGCCGGTGCGCCCCGTCGCCTGCCGCAGCCGGTCCAGCACCGCCAGATTCGCCTCGACAAACCCCCGCCGCAACAGCAGGTCGCGCGGCGGATACCCGGGGATCGCCAGCTCCGGCACGACCACCAGATCCGCTCCGGCTGCCACCCCGCGGGCATACGCAGCCCGGATCCGGCCCTCGTTCCCGGCCCAATCCCCCACCGTCGTGTTGATCTGGGCAACGGCGATCTTCATGAGCCTTTGGACTGGGCAGGGTCTGAGGCGCGCCTCGCTAGCGCCCACTCCAGGGCCGTAGAGCCGCCCAGTTCATCCCGTCGAAGGACGCCACGGATGTCCGCACTACCGTGCCGGGCGTCACCTGGTGACGCGCAAACCACCCCCGCGCCGTCTCGAGCACGTATTGCACGTTGTCGCTCCGAGCCTCGACCGCCTTCTCGTTAAACGGCTCGAGATCATGGATCTCAAGAATCGTGCCCGCCGGATCCATGTACGCGCAACTGAGCGGCACCTGGGTGTTTCGCATGTAGAACGCGACCTGAAACGGCCCCCCGAACACGAACAGCATCCCTTCCGTCTCGGCCATGTTGGTCCGGAACATCATGCCGGTGGCAATCTCGGTGGTCGTCCGCGCGACTTCAGCCGTGAGTTCATGCGCCCCGAGCCAGAGCTTCACCGTCGGCAGCCGCGGCTGTGCGTGATTCAGGTACAGCGGCGGCTCCGCCGAAGCGCCCGGGGCCGGGGCAGCCCCGCGCTCGCCCTGACGCTTGCACCCTGCCAGTACGGCCGCCATCGCGACCAAGACAATCCACGCACGCATGCCCGTACACTGCGTTCAATCCCGATGCGATGCAATCCTGCGCGACGCTGGGAATTGGGGCGGACGCTTCAGCTCCTTGCGCCGTACTTCGCAGGAATCAGCCTTAACCCGGCCAAAGCGGCGAGCTTCCGTTGTCGGGTATCGAAAGAGGCAAAAGCAGTGCAACCGGCTGCCAACGCCACCGCGACGTGCAGCAGGTCAAGGCTCCGACTTCCGATGCCGCTGGAGTGCTTGCCCGACAGCCCGTCGGCCCGGATGAAAACCGCCGCCAAGTCATAATCAGGCCGGACCAGCCTCCCGACGTCCACGTCCGCACGCAAGGCTCGGATCGCTGCCGCTTCCTCCGCCGCCGTGATTTCCCCCCGGAATCGCTTCAAGCGAATCGCGTTGGGAACTTCGAGGGCGTGAACATGGGAAAACACCAGCGGATCACCCGCCGCTTCAAGAATGACGATGGCCGCCGGAGAATCCGATTCCAGCACATAGCTCTTCACCATGATGCCGGTGTCAACGTACGCCTCGGCGTTCATGTCTGCCCCCGGTCACAGTCAATCACCGCTTGCACGTCGCCCCTGACCGGACCGCCGGGAAACAGCCGGCGGAGCCGGGCCAACCGGTCAACCGGCGGGGGCGGAGCCTTCTTCCCCGGGATGGGGGCGAGGATGGCGAAGGGAACACCCTGCTTCGTGATCGTGACGGTTTCCCCGTCGTGAATCCACTTCGAGACCGTGGCGAACTTGTTCCGCAAATCGGCAACCGTGGCCGTTTTCATGATAGGCAAGCTATCATGCCACGTGAGGCCGTCAATAGGCTTCGCACCGAATCGAATCGCCGCCTGGCCGAACCCGACCGCGGCCGAGGCCTCAGCGGACCGCGGATCGCGCCAGCTTCCCTGGGTCTTCCCCGGCGCGAAAGGGTCTCAGGCGAAAGCTGTAGGCCTGCTCCCGGCAGGGGATCAGGTATTGCGGGTGCGGCCACGCGCCCCAGCTGTCGTCGCCGCCAACCCCTTGCTGCCTCGAGTCGAGGTTCAGGACTGTGAAATCCCGATGCGGCAGCTCGAAGGGATGCTCGGCCGACTGCAGATCGTCGGTCGTATGATGCAAGGCATTGACGCTCAGGAGCGGCAGGCCGACGGCGAGGAGCCCCGCGCCCTTCCGGTTCGTGAGCGCCACCCACCGCACGTCCACCTTGTTGCCGGTCTCGCCCGGCTCGACGTAGTCGCAAAAGAACTGCTCGAACACCGTGCCGCGGTAGAGCCCGACCCGCGCGTCCTTGCGGTCCATGTAGGTTTCGTGCGGCCCCGGCCCGAGCCAGGCGATGCGGTCGAAGCCGGTGGGCAGCACCATTTGCATCCCGAGGCGTGGCAGCTGGGGCAGCCGCGTGTTCAACGGCGTGAACGTCGCGTCCACGAGGATGTCGCCGCTGGCGAGCACGGTGTAGGTGGTTACCCAATCGGCCCCCACTCTCGGCAGGACGTGCTTCGCCGTCACCGCGATCCGCCTCGCGTTCGCTGCCTCGACGGCGACGCTGCGGGTCTCGGCGTCTTCATGCGCCGTTCGCCAGACGCCCTGCGACCGGGCCATGTCCCGGCCACGATCGTTGTCCGTCGGGGCGCGCCAGAAGTCGGGGCGCAGCGGTGACTCGATCAATTCCACGCCATGGAACTTCAGCGACGCGAGTGCACCGGCCTGCTTGTCGAACGTGACGGAGAAATGCCTGCCGCGGATCACGACCTGCGCGGGGCTCTCGGTCACGTCGAGACCTGGAAAGGCGAGCGGGTCCTGTGCCGACGCGGGCACAGCGTCGGGCAACCGGAACTGGTCCCACGCGATTTCATGGCCTCGCCTGGCCCAGGACTCGTCCTGCTGAAGCCGGAAACTGACGTCGAGGAAGTACTCGACGCCCGGTTGCGGCGCGAACGGTTTCACGGGAATGGCCACGGGTGCGGCCGCGCGCGGGGCCAGGTCCGGCGCGGGCAGCTCACCCCGCTGGAGTTCCTGGCCGTCCCCCGTCAGGCGCCAGGTGAGAACCGCGATGTCCTTGACGTTCACAAAGTCGAACCAGTTCTTCACCTCGATCGTCCGCGTGGCGAGGTCAACCGGTTTGCAGTGAACGAACTGGTAAACGTGTTTGACCTCATGCAGGCCCGGATGCGGCTTGCGATCAGGCGTCACGACTCCGTTGCACAGGAAATTCTGGTCGCTGGGGGTTCCGGGCGGACCGTAGTCGCCGCCAAACGCCCAGAACGTCCCGGACTTGGCTTTCGCGGATGGCCTGACTGCCGCCGGACGCGCCTTGCCGGGCTGCTCCGCGCCGCCCGGAAGTCCGGCGCGACCGCGGCCCTTGCCCACACCCTGCGGCACGGGTTCGCGCTGGGCCTGGTCCACCCAATCCCAAATGAAGCCCCCCTGGAGATGCGGCCGGCTGTAGATCAGGTCCCAGTAGAGCCACAGGTTGCCGCTGCTGTTGCCCATCGCATGCGCGTATTCACACAGGATGTAGGGACGCGACTGCGGCGCGCTCGAGTACTCGGCCAGTTCGCGCGGCGGCGCATACATCGGGCAGACGATGTCCGTGTGCGGCCGGCGGCCCGCCCGCTCATAGTGCACCGGACGGCCCGGGTCCCGTTGGTGGATCCAGGCCGACGTCGCCTCGAAATTCGGACCGTCGCCGGCTTCGTTGCCGAGCGACCAGATCACAACCGACGGGTGGTTCTTGTCGCGCTCGACCATCCGGATGGTGCGGTCCATGTGGGCGTCTTTCCATTCCGGGGGATGGGCGAGCGATTCCTTGCCGTAACCCATGCCATGGCTCTCGATGTTCGCCTCGTCAATGAGGTAGAGACCGTATCGGTCACAGAGGTCGTACCACGCGGGCTGGTTCGGGTAATGGCAGGTGCGAACCGCGTTCACGTTGTTCTGCTTCATCACGAGAATATCCTGGATCATGCTCGCGACATCCACGGCCTGACCGAGGTCGGGATGCGTTTCATGGCGGTTCACGCCCTTGAACAGCACGCGCCGGCCATTGACCAGCAGATCCCCGTCCCGGATCTCGACGTTGCGGAAGCCAACGTTCACCGGGATGACCTCCAACACCCCGCCGGCTTCGCTCTTCAGCGTCAGCAGCAGCCTGTACAGGTTCGGCGTCTCCGCGGTCCACGGCAGCGGATTGGGAATGCTCTGGATCATCTCCGCCTGGCCGCCGCCGCCATCCGGAGCGACCCGCATCGCGATGGCGGGCCGGGCGACCTCCCTGCCCCTCCCGTCCAACAACAACCCTTCCACCGTCACCGCCGCGGGCTGGGCCAAGCAGCTCTCGAGCGTCACAACGAAACCCAACGACCCGTCGCGATGCTGAGCGTCGAGACCGGCCCTCACTTCGAAGTCGCGGATGTGCACGTCCGGCGGCGACCATAGATACACGTCGCGAAAAATGCCGCTCATCCGCCAGAAATCCTGGTCTTCGAGATAGGAGCCGTCACACCACCGGAAGTTCTCGACCGCCAGCAGATTCTCGCCGGACTTCAGGAACGGAGTGATGTCAAACTCGACCGGGGTGCGGCTGTCCTTGCCCATGCCGGCCTTCCGGCCATTGACCCAGAGGTAGAACATCGAGTTCACGCCGTCGAAGGTGATCAGCACGCGCCGCCCCGACCATGCCTTCGGCACGGTGAACGTCTTCCGGTAGGCGTTGACCGTGTTGTTCGGGTCGTCTTCAGGCACGAAGGGCGGCGTCCATGGCTTGGGCCACGGATACGGGATGTTGACGTAGATCGGAATGCCGAACCCGTGCTTCTCGACGTTCGCAGGCACGGGAATCGTGGTCCACGCCGAGTCGTCGTACCCCGGCTTCCAGAAGTCCGGCACACGCCCGGTGTGGTTCCGGGCGTAGTGATACCTCCAGCGGCCATTGAGCGAGCGGTAAAACCGCGACTTGACGCGCTCGGCATTCGACGCCACACCGATCCCGAGCGCGGTCTTCGCGTCCGGACAGATGACCATCGTGGCGTGCGGCGGCAGGTTGTTCACGCCCGTGAGACGCGGGTTGCTCCAGTCTTTCACGGCAGCTTCACCCGCGCCCGCAGCCGAGTCGAGACGCGCCAGGAAACAGGCCAGCAGAAACATCGTCAGTCCGCTCGGCTTCATCGTACTCATGCGCCGTTTGTAATGCACCGCGGGCACTTCGCGCAAGCGTGGCGCCGCGAAGAGGGGGATCCGCCGCCGGGAGGCGCAAGACGCGCAAGACAAGATCTCAGGACACCATGATCTGTCCCGCTATCCTCCCCCTGACCGAAGCGCCTCATCCCGAAGACTTGACCTTCCACGCGCGACACGATGACCCCGCCGGGGAAGGACTACACCGTGCGCACTGACCGCGTTCATGCGGCAAAGAGGCTGGCCAAATCCACCGTGAAGCTCGAAACCGCCGTGCTGGTCACGCTTCCGCCCGGCCCGTGGACCGAGTGCACCGCGTACTGCTCACCCTGCGGTTGACGGTGGACTTCGATCTGTTTCTCCGGCCCCAGCACCAGCCAACATTCCCTCACGCCCGCGCTGGCATAGGCGCGGAGCTTCGAGCGATCATACTCATGGCTGCTCACGCAAATCTCGATCACCAGTTCGGCGGTGTGGGGGTGCTCGGCCGGGTAGTCGTTGATGCAACCGCGGATGACGGACAGGTCCGGCTCGGGTTCCGAATCACCACAGACGATGGGCTGCTCCGGTTGCACATGCAGGCCAGGCGGCAGAATGCGCTGAAGCAGCTCCAGAAGCCGCATGAGGAGGAGGCGGTGGAAAGGAGACTTGGGCATCTTGTGGAATACTTGGCCGTAAAGCAGCTCGGTCTTCTCGGGAATGAGGCCCAATTCGCCCAACACGTGATAGGCTTTGATGCCGAGCGGCCAGACCTGCGGCCCGCAGGCAACTGGTTTCGATTCTCCAACCGCCGTCATGGCGTGAACCTAATCCTGTGGAAGGTCGTTGCTCAAGCTCATTCGCTTCGCCGCCAGAGTCTGGAAAGCGCCAAGGGAAAGCTGGTCGTTCTCGTGAACTGGCAGGTATTCACCATGACAAGAGGTCACGAGTCATGTAGCGGACCCTCCGAGGACCCGGGGCAGACGTTCGAGCCACTGGCGTTCAGCGAGGATCCGGGCCCGGTTTTCGCGTTGTCGTTTTGCGGCGACCGGCTACGCTCGAACCCGGCGTATGTCCCCCAGCAACCTCAGAGGTAACAGACCCCGAGTGAGGCGCCCCGGCCTGCAGCCGCTTGGATCCGTGGCCTTCGTCCTGTTCTGCCAGGCCACTGTCGCCGGCGTCCCCTCGACCCCGCTTCCACCAGGGCCAACGACGGTCAAAGTCACCCCCAGCCACGTGGTCATCAGCAACGCCGTCCTGTGCGCCACCTGGCCAATCCGGGAATCCGGACTGGCTGCCGCGAGCTTTGTCGACGTCCAGGGAGGGAGCCGGCTGCAGCTCCACGGCGCGCTGTTCGAGGTCGTTCTGGCAGACGGCACCCGGTACTCCAATCTGCCGCCCCACGGCGACATCCGCGTCCGCCACCTCGCCCCGATCACTGCCTCCCCCCGGCCCGCCGACCGCACCCCCGGCCGGGTCGTCGAGATGCCAACGCGATCCGCAGACGGCCGCCTGAGCGTGACGTGGCGCGCGATCGCACTCGATGGAGCCCATTATCTGCGGCAGGAGATTGATCTCACCCCGGAGCGCGAGGATTGCCTGATCCGCAACCTCGTCTGGTTGCACGACCGCATCCCGGGTGCCCGCACGATGGGCGAGGTCGATGGCTCGCCCGTCGCCGCCCTGCCGTTCTTCCTCGGGATCGAGGACCCGCATGCGCACAACCGGGCCGGCAGTCCGGCGGCGCGTGCGGACGCGCTCTTGTCGGCGGGAGCGGCGACCGCGGGCGCGAGGCCACCGCCAGGGACCAACGACTGGGTCATCTGCCAGCTTGACCGCAACGCCGTGCTGAGGCGGGGCGAGACCCTCAGGGTCAGCTTTGTGACCGGGGTGGCGCCCGCAAACCAGCTGCGGAGGGCGTTCCTCGCCTATCTCGAACGCGAGCGGGCACATCCGTATCGTCCGTACCTGCACTACAACTCGTGGTACGACACGGCTTGGGACCCCTTTGCCCTGAACGAAACGAATTGCCTCGAAGCGATCCGTCTGATCGGTGAGCGCCTGATTCAGCCCCACGGGGTGGTGATGGACGGCATGGTGTTCGATGACGGCTGGGACAATCCCCAGTCCCTGTGGCAGTTTCATGCCGGCTTCCCGAGGGGCTTCAGTCCCCTCGCCGAGCTCTGCCAAAGGTACCGGACGCACCTCGGTGTCTGGCTCTCGCCCTTCGGCGGATACGGCGAGCCGAGGCAACAACGGCTTCGATTCGGACACGCCCAGGGCTACGAGACCAACGCGGCCGGCTTCTCTCTGGCGGGCCCGCAGTATTACTCCGCCTTCAAGCAGGCCTGCGTCCGCATGATCCGGGATTTCGGCGTTAACCACTTCAAGTTCGACGGCATCGCAACGGGCATGCGCGCGCGCGGAGGCGGGCAGTACGTCCTCGACACCGAGGCGATGCGGCGGCTCATGCTCGAACTGCGGCAGGAATCCCCCGGCCTCTTCATCAACCTGACCACCGGTTCCTGGCCGTCCCCGTTCTGGCTGCGCTACGCCGACTCCCTCTGGCGCCAGGGCCACGACATGGGGCACGCCGGCCCGGGCTCGCGGCAGCAGCAATGGCTGACCTACCGCGATCAGGAGACCTACCGGAACATCGTTTGCAAAGCCCCGCTCTACCCCCTGAACGCCCTGATGTCCCAGGGCGTCGCCTACTCGAGACGCGGCATGGCCGGCGATCCCACCTTCGACGCCCGCGGCTTCCGCGACGACGTCCGGGCTTTCTTCGGCAGCGGCACCGCCTTGCAGGAACTCTACATTCAGCCCGGCCGACTCACACCCGAGGACTGGCGCCTCTTGGCCGAGGCCGCCCATTGGTCTCGATCGCGCGCCGACGTGCTCGTGGACACGCACTGGATCGGCGGGGACCCCGGGAAATCCGAAGTCTACGGATACGCCTCGTGGGCGCCGCATCGAGGGATTCTCATGCTTCGAAACCCGGCAGCCGAACCGCAGCGGATCGCGTTAGACCTGGGTCAAGCCTTCGAACTGCCCGCCGGCGCCGCGACGCGTTTCCGACTGCAAAGCCCCTGGACCGACCACGCCGCCTCGCCCATCCTCGAAGTGACAGCCGGCCACGCCCACACCTTCGGCCTCGAACCGTTCGAGGTCGTCGTCTACGACGCCACCCCAGCCGCTCACCAACCAGGAAGACCCTATGAAGCTCAAGGAAATCCGTGACAAGGCGAGACAATTCGCAAAGCCGTTCCGCGTCACCGAAGGCGGGAAGTTCCGGCTGCGCGACTTCGACCCTGGCGACACGCTGGACTTCGACTCCGGGGACAAGCCACGGGCCGAGGAGGCCCTGCGGGAGGGCGTCGAAACCCTGGCCCGGCTCCAGGACAGGCTCTACGCGCAGGATCGCTGGGGAGTCCTGATCCTGTTTCAGGCCATGGACGCCGCGGGAAAGGACAGCGCCATCAAACACGTCATGTCCGGAATCAACCCCCAAGGTTGCGAAGTCCACTCCTTCAAGGCGCCTTCCGCCGAGGACCTCGATCACGACTACCTCTGGCGCTGCATGAAGGTGCTGCCCCGCCGTGGCCACATCGGCATCTTCAACCGCAGCTATTACGAGGAGACCCTCGTCGTCCGAGTCCATCCCGAGCTGCTCGCCCGGCAGAAACTCCCACCCTGCCGGATCGACCGCGACGTCTGGAAACACCGATTCCAAGACATCCGCAGCGTCGAGCGGTACCTTGTCCGCAACGGAGTCGTCGTGCGCAAGTTCTTCCTGCACGTCTCGAAGAAGGAACAGAAACAACGGTTCCTCGAGCGCATCGAGAAACCGGAAAAGAACTGGAAGTTCTCCGCCGCCGACCTTGCCGAACGCGACCACTGGGACGACTACATGCGCGCCTATGAGGACATGATCCGGCACACCGCTACGCCCGAAGCGCCTTGGTACATCGTCCCGGCCGATCACAAGTGGTTCACTCGCCTCGTGGTGGCGGCTGCCGTGATCGAGACCCTCGCTTCCCTCAAGCTCGAATACCCCACGATCGATGCCGCGAAACGCAAGGAACTGGCCGCTGCCAAAAGGGCGCTCCTCAAGAAATGAGGACAAAGGCAGCGAACCCAAGGGCTCACCCGGATCCTCGCCCGCAGCTCGAACGTGCGCCATCGGCTCCCGCCGGGTTTTCGCCTTGAACGGCGTGTGCGGGAACAATCCCTCGCCGATTCAGGACGGAGCGCAGATTACCGTCCCCGCGAAGCCGGCTCTGCCGCCTTCCCTAATCGGCGATCCGCCCCGAATCGGTGCGGGGATGATTCCTCGCTGATTCAGGACGG